>Ga0308008_1000156_pt1 | contig 33992 bp, 65 predicted proteins | sample Neamet125_FD_203140 | JGI IMG/M metagenome (GOLD analysis project Ga0308008, IMG submission 203140) | Marine microbial communities from water near the shore, Antarctic Ocean - #125 | ecosystem: Environmental > Aquatic > Marine > Unclassified | place: Southern Ocean | collected 2014-07-24
GACATTTCTCTAAGTGCGGAATAGATGTAAATAAAATGTTTACATCTATGATAGATCAGTGTATAATAGATCTAGACAACAAACATTTTGTGTATGGAGATGAAATTGAAAGAATCGGTTAAAGTACTAAATGAATGTATTGCGTTACAGAATAAAAAGTCTGATGATTATCAGAATAAAGATTCAAACGTAACTCAAGCAATGCATTATCGTCGTGGCGTTGATAGCATACACGATATAATTCAAGGTAAGTGTTATCGTGCACAATCTATATTAGAAAGTAATGGTGAACCAAACTTCGAATCACTCGAAGATACTTACAAAGATATGATTAATTATTGTTCATTTGCAGTATCTTATATGCGTGGTAAGATGGACGGTCAAAAGCTTGATAGAGATATGTATAATAAACTAAAAGGTAAATTATAATGTTGACAACACACGATATGAAAGATTATTTCTGTGATGAATTAAAACAAGAAAACTTTGTTATAGATAAAAACGGTGGTAAACTAATTGAAATGATTGGTGCTTCTTTCGTTGCAGATCAACCATCTATTTTTGGTACACCTAATAAAGACTATATTACTAGAGAAATAGATTGGTACAATAGTCAAATTGGTAACGTTAATGCTATTGCTGGTAAAACGCCAGAAGCTTGGAAAATGGCAGCCAATGATTATGGTCAAGTTAATTCTAATTATGGCCAGCTTATTCATTCTGATAAATACCATAACCAATATGGTAGAGTGCTTGATGAATTAATTCAAAACGAAGAAGGCCGTAGAGCCACTATGGTGTATAACCGTCCAAGCATATGGGAGGAATACAATGAAGAAGGTAAAAGTGATTTCATATGTACTAATGCCGTTACTTATTTTATACGCGATGATAAATTACTCTGTGTTGTTCAAATGCGCTCTAACGATGTCGTGTTCGGATATAAGAATGATTATGCTTGGCAGCTTTATGTTTTAAAAGAATTAGTAAGCGATTATAACGATTGCATATCTTTTGATGATAAAGAACGCGCTGAACATATTTCAGCTGGTACTATTATCTGGCAAGTTCAAAACATGCACGTTTATGAAAGGCATTTTGATCTTGTCAAATAAGTGGGATAAAAGATTTCTAGAAATGGCAAAAGTTGTATCAACATGGTCTAAAGATCCATCAACAAAAGTTGGTACAGTTGCTGTTAAAAATAGAACGGTTATTGCTCAAGGTTATAATGGATTTCCTAGAGGTATTAAAGACGACGATAGATATCATAACAGAGAAATCAAATACAAATTCATAGTACATTCAGAAATGAATGCTATCTACAATGCTGCACAAAATGGTGTATCATTAGAAGGATCAACTATATACACCTATGGCCTGCCAATATGTCATGAGTGTGCAAAAGGTTTGATTCAAGTTGGCGTTAATAGAGTTGTATCACCAGTACACGATGTACCAGAACACTGGAAGATATCATGCGGTATGACTAAAACAATGTTTGAAGAATCAAAAATAAAATGGGATTGGGTGAAAATATGAAAATACTTGTTACAGGAATGAATAAAAATCAAGTTACAGAAAACTTTTATTTAAAACAACAATTAAGAGTAGTACCATCACACTATTCTTTATTAAGATGTTTAAGAGATATGGGTCATACTGTTGAACAAAGATTAGTAAAAATAGGTGAAGATTTATCTTCTTATGATAGAGTTATTTGTTTCTTAGCTTCTCCACGACAAGCATTACAACTTACATTTTATAATGGATTATGGGCAATACATAATACACCAAAGAATAATTTAATATTAGCATTTGATGATTGGCAAACTGATGGTATATTTAAAGGTATTCTTTCATGCACAGACAAAGAAACGCTCTTAAAAGAATTTACTATAAATCAAAGCACAACAGATCCGGATATCAGTAGAGAGTTATTAGAACCACATACTGATGTTTTATTAGATGCAATAAAATATATTGGTGAAAAGAAATCACGTATTTTACTTTCTGTTTTTGCTGGTGGTGATATGACTAAACTTATTCAATATGATCCAAGTTTATTATTTGGCTACAATCCAAATCCATATCACAGAAATAGAGTACCAGGTAATAGAAGTGATATTCAAAAAAGCGAAATGAATTTTATGGAAGCACAACTTATTCCAACTGAAGGAGAAGATACTGTAGCTTGGTTTGATAAAGAAAAATGTTTTAACTTTGCTTCTTTAGTTCAAGGTAAAACTGCTAAATGGTTAAAGAAACAAAATGTTACTAAATGGAAAATAGAATATTTTGGTTCTAGAAAAGAAAAACAAAGACGCTTATCAGAAGAAGATATGTGTAAAGTTTACGCTGAACAATGGGGTTGCTTAATGCCAGGATACGATCACACTGGATCTGGTTGGTGGAGAGCAAGACCTTTACAAGTTACTGATGCCGATTCGATATTGATTGGCGATTATAACGAACTTATGGTATTATTTGATAATGAAGAAGCGGCATCAGTAAAAGCTTCTGAGCTTGAAAGCTTATCAGATTCTGAGTTGGCACGTATAGCAGCACTACAAAAAAGCTCCATATATACTAAACATCCTTTAAACAAGGACATACAACAAAACGAATTAAAGAAAGCTTTAAACATATGAAAATATTAGTAGTAGGTGCAGGTTTTTCAGGTGCAGTAGTTGCACATGAATTAGCAAAAGCTGGCCATGATATACATGTTATAGATGAAAGAAATCATATAGGTGGTAATGCTTATGATTATGTAAATAAAAGAGGAATACGAATACACAAATATGGTCCACATTTATTTCATACAAACAATGAAAAGGTATATAATTGGGTTACTCAATTTGATAAATGGGTACCATACAAACATAAAGTCAAAGCACAACTTGACGATGGTAGATATGTGACACTGCCAGTTAATAAAGAAACACAAGATATAGTAGGTAAAGAAAATATTGTAAGTACTTTCTTTGCACCATATACATATAAAATGTGGGGTAAAACTATAGAAGAATTAGATCCATCTATTCTTAAAAGAGTACCAGTACGTGATGACGATAACGAGTATTACTTTCCTAATGATGAATATCAAATATTGCCTGAAAATGGTTACACTACAGTGTTTGAAGAAATACTAGATCATAAAAATATTAAAGTAGATTTATCTGTACAATTTAATAGAAATATGGAAAAAGACTTTGATCATATATTTAATGCTATGCCAATTGATGATTATTTTAATTATGTTTATGGTGCTTTACCATACCGTTCAATTAAGTTTCATCATGTAGATATACCTATGACAAAGGTTCTACCAACAGGTACAGTTAATTTTACACATGACGGTCCTTATACAAGAGTTACTGAGTGGAAGAACCTTCCATGTCATGGCATAAATAATCAGTATACAACACTAACCTATGAAGAACCATGCGATTACTTAGTTAATAATCAAGAAAGATACTATCCAGTAAAAGATGCATCTTCTCATAATCGAATTAAATACGAACAATATAAAAATCTAATAAGATCTAATATGACATTCATAGGAAGATGTGGAATGTATGTTTACATTGATATGCATCAAGCGATAAACTCAGCCTTAGCAATAACTAATAAATTTATGGAGAATAATAAATGAGAGTAGCAATCACCGGCTCAAGAGGCTTCATTGGTAGTCATCTTAAAACAAGATTAGAAAAAGATGGTCATGAAGTAATTGAATGGGATTTAAGACAAGATCCCCCAAGACCTGTATCAGATTTTAAACCTGACGAGGTGAGTTATTGTATTCACCTTGCAGCTTATGCTGACGTAAGAGCAAGTTTAAAAGATCCTGAAACATATTGGACAAACAACGTAGAAAATACTACAAGATTACAATTAATATGCAATCATAATAATATACCATTGCTATACGCATCTTCTTCTTGTGTTCATAAATGGTGGTTGTCACCATATGGTACTAGTAAAAAAGTAAATGAAGAAACAGCTTATCCTGGACAAGTTGGATTAAGATTTACTACTGTTTATGGAGATGGTGCAAGAGAGTCTATGCTTATTGGAAAATTAATAGATGGCACTATTAGTTATTTAACAAAACATGTAAGAGATTTTACGCACGTTAGTGACGTAGTAGAAGCAATAGTTTTATTAATGTCTAAAGATATTAGTAGGTTAAAACCAGTTTATGATATTGGAACTGGTATTGGAAACGTTGTTGAAGACTTAGGAATATTAGCTGGTTGGGAAGGAATTGAAGTAACAAATGGAGATGCATGTGAAGCACAAGATAATACTGCAGATATCACAGAAATGAAAGCATTAGGTTGGTCTGCAAAAGTTAATGTAAAAGATTATCTTCTACTAGCAACGATACCTTGCTAATGAAATTTGCCAGTATAATACCACTGATAGGTGGTGGAACAATTGCAATGCAAAACGTATTGCAAAAAAAACCAGAGTATTTATTGAGTTATGACGTATTTAAAGAAAATGATAATCACTTGGTACAATATTACAAAGGTCAAGTTCCATATCATCTGTATGGAGATAATGGGTTACCTAATTTACCTAGTGTTGAGGTTATTAATACCGTTTGCCCATGTGCTGGTCTTAGCAGTCTTAGTCCTTCAGCTAGTAGCGATGCTGCTGCTAACGATTGGATGCTTACCACTTCTAATCTTGTCTTGGGTACGCTCAAACCTCAAGTATTCTGGGGAGAAAACGCACCAGGACTCGCTTCGAATATTGGAAAACCAGTTGTCTCAAAACTCAGAAAAGTTGCAGAAAAGTTTGGTTACACTTTCTCAATTTATAAAACAAAATCTATCCTTCATGGATTAGGTCAAGTAAGAAATAGAAGTTTTTATTTCTTTTGGAAAGGCGATAAAGTACCACAATTTGAATACATAAAAAGACAACATGAGAAGATTGATGAAACTATTAGATTAGTCAAAAGAAGATCTGATGATTCAATGAATGTTCTTACTAATAAATCAACACCTTCACATAATCCATTTTATAGATACGTTTTAGAAGAAATGTGTGGAGGCATTAGTCATAAAGACTTTGTTGAAAAGAAGATAACAAGATCACAAAACGCAATGGATTATATTGAATGGAATGGTCAAAACTATAAAAACGTATCAAAATGGATGGAAACACAAGGATTTGATAAACTTGCTGAAAGGTGTAGAATAATACACGATAAGTTGGCTAAAGGTGGAAACATTATGAGAAAGCTTGTCCACTTTCCTAAAGAAACTATTGGTGCATTCGTTGGACACTTACCTAATAATCTCACTCATCCAGATGAAGATAGGTTTTTGACTATAAGAGAATGCATGTCAATAATGAAACTGCCTGAAGACTTTACGTTACAAGGTGGACTAAAGAATTTAAATCATATATGCCAAAATGTGCCTGTTACTACAGCTGAAGATATGGCTGAGCACGTAAAGAAGTTTGTTGATGGTAGATTGGATAATCAAATGCTAGATACAAACTTTTTAATTCAAGATAACACAAATAAAAGGTTAAATTTTGAAAAAAACAGTGTACATTTAGATGCTTTTATGGTATAATATAACTATTATTTGGAAGGAAAAATAAATGTCTAGTATAATGGATAAACTTAAGAAGAATAGCAAATCAGATTTTACGTCAATACTTGCTGATTCTAAATTTTTTAATGATAAAGATATGGTACCAACAGACGTACCTATGATAAACGTAGCCTTGTCTGGCTCAATGGACGGTGGTTTAGCACCTGGACTTACAGTATTAGCTGGTCCTTCTAAACATTTTAAAACTTCATTTGCATTAATTATGGCAGCTGCATACTTAAAAAAGTATGACGACGCTGTATTATTGTTTTATGATTCAGAGTTTGGTTCGCCTTCATCATACTTTGAAAATTATGGTATTGATACAAAAAGAGTATTACATACACCTATTACTAATGTTGAAGAACTTAAATTTGATATAGTAGGTCAACTTGAAAATTTAGATAGAAACGATAAAGTTGTAATAGTTATTGATTCAGTTGGTAACTTAGCATCTAAGAAAGAATTAGATGATGCTATAAACGAAAAATCAGTTGCCGATATGTCAAGAGCTAAAGCGCTTAAAGGTTTATTTAGAATGACTACTCCATATTTAAATATGAAAAATATACCTTTAATTGCAGTAAATCATACTTATCAAGAAATTGGTTTATTTCCAAAAGCTGTAGTTTCAGGTGGTACAGGCATTTATTATAGTGCTGATAACATATGGATATTAGGCCGTCAACAAGACAAAGTTGGTACTGAAATTAGAGGTTACCACTTTGTGATTAACGTGGAGAAATCAAGATATGTTAAAGAGAAGTCTAAAATACCTATTTCTGTCAGTTGGGACGGTGGTGTGCAGCATTACTCTGGCCTGCTTGACGCTGCTTTGTCTGGCAATTATGTTGCTAAGCCCAGCGTTGGTTGGTACTGTAGGGTTGATAAATCTACTGGAGAATTGGTGGATCCAAAAGTTCGAGAAAAAGATACATTAACTAAAGAGTTTTGGAAACCTATTATAGAAGATACTGATTTTAAACAATACTTAATGAATAAGTATTCAATAGTAAATAAGTCAGCAATGATAGATGAAGAAGAATAAATGAGAGTTCACATACAAAATATTGGCGGTTTAGTTGCCAAAGAAGACGATAGATATATTGTAAAAGATAATATAACATTAAAAAATCTAGTACTAAGCAGCACTCGACTTCAACCACGCAAATCAACAACAGGGCATAAACATCCAGGTCAAGAAGAAGTATATTATTTCGTTGAAGGCACTGGCAAAATGGAATTAGATAAAGAATGGATTCCTGTGAATCCTGGAGATGTTGTGTTAATTGAAGATGGAGTATTTCATCGTGTACATGCTGCAGATGAAGAACTATATTTTGTATGTGTATTTGACGGAACTCGAGGACACAAATGAAAGAAGGTATAGATTATCAAATAATTCCAGATAGAAACGACGAACAATCTTGGAATGTTAGAATTTTAAAAGGAATATTTACTGAAACAGTTCTTAAATATGGAACTGTTAAGTTTAATGAAATACCTGAGAATATGTCATTTGATTTTATAATAGTATATACACCTGATACAGAACTTAAAGTAAGTGATGAAAAACTACAAGAGTTTGCTGGATATATGCTTGAAAAGATTATGGCCCAAGGTATAGAAGAAGGCAGCGTTATAACAAAGGAAATTAAAAATGGAAAAAGTGAGTAGCACTACAAGATTAATCTTATTAATGGATGAAATAGCCATTGCTAAAAGTCAACTACGACCAGAAGACACTGGTCATATACACACTGCAATCAGTTACTTAGAAAGTAGAGTTGATGAAGTGTCAATGAAAATCGATAATGATTTAAAGAAAGTAGCATATGCCAACTAATTTAGAACAAACTATATTACGAAATCTTCTTACTAATGAAGACTACATGCGCAAAGTATTGCCTTTTATAAAACCTGATTATTTTCAAGGTATTTATAAAGTCTTATTTAATGAAGCAGGTGTATTTGTATCTAAATATAATAAGTTGCCAAATGCCGAATCATTTAAGATCGAACTTGATCAATCAGAAAAATTAAGTGAAGAGCAATACAGTATGGCAGTAGATATTGTGCCTCAATTATTTAATAAGAATGATGTAGACGAACAATGGTTACTTGATACTACTGAAAAGTGGTGTCAAGATAGAGCAATATATAATGCTATTATGGAATCAATATCAATTATTGATGGTAAGCATGAACAATTGACTAAAGGTGCTTTACCTGATTTATTAAGTAAAGCACTTGGTGTTGGCTTTGATCTTAAAGTTGGTCATGACTATACAGAGAATGTAGAGGAAAGATATGATTTCTATCATACAACAGAAGACAGACTACCATTTGATTTAGAATACTTTAATACAATCACCAAAGGTGGTGTCCCACGTAAAACTCTTAATATTGCTCTTGCTGGTACTGGTGTCGGTAAATCTCTTTTTATGTGTCACGTTGCTGCCTCATCTTTAGTTCAAGGCCGTAACGTATTATATATTACAATGGAAATGGCTGAAGAAAGAATTGCAGAAAGAATCGATGCTAACTTATTAAATTGTCCTATTGATCAACTTGATAAATTATCAAAAGATCAGTTTACTACAAAAGTAAATGACATTGCACGTAAAACAACTGGTAAGTTAATTATAAAAGAATATCCTACTGGTTCTGCGCATTCTGGTCATTTCAGAGCATTGCTTAATGAACTTAAATTAAAAAGACAATTTGAACCAGATTTAATTTTCATAGATTATTTAAATATATGTTCAAGTGCAAGAATGAAAGCAATGGGAGGATCGATCAATTCATACACTTACATTAAAGCAATTGCTGAAGAACTTCGTGGCCTTGCAGTTGAATTTAATGTACCGGTCTTTTCTGCAACGCAAACAACTCGTTCTGGTTTTAGTAACTCGGATGTTGGGCTTGAAGATACAAGTGAGTCTTTTGGATTACCTGCAACAGCCGATCTAATGTTTGCTTTAATATCTACTGAAGAACTTGAAAAACAAGGTCAGTTTATGGTTAAGCAATTAAAGAATAGATATAATGATCCAACGAATCATAAAAGATTTGTGGTTGGTGTTGATCGTAGTAAAATGCGTCTATATGATGTAGAAGAAGGAGAACAAACATTAACAGATGATACACCAGTATTTGATAAAACGACAACTGGTAAACGATTTGCAGACTTTAAATTATAATGACATGGGACGACTTTAAAGAAGGTCAATTGATATTAGATCCAGCAAATAGGCCATGGGAATACGATGGTGATGGAACACAGATATATAAATTAGAGTGTAAATTTGGTTCTAAAACACCATGGGACGGCGGTTACCTACTTTGGAAAAAACAATACGGAAGTGAATGGGAAAAAGAATGATAGCAAAATTAATTTCATATAGCAAACCATCTGAGTTTGAAACACATGAAGAAGAATCGAATTTAACATCCTGTCAAGATCTAATTGCATATTGTGCAAGAGTATCTAATCCATCAGGACAAACAAATACTGCAACTAATGAAAAGCTTTTAAAGTATCTTATTAAACATCAGCATTGGTCACCATTTGAAATGGTTAGTGCTTGTATTGAAATAAATACAACAAGAGATATTGCTAGACAGATATTAAGACATAGAAGTTTTAGTTTTCAAGAGTTCAGTCAAAGGTATGCTAATCCAGTTGATGAATTAGAATTTATAACTAGAGAAGCAAGATTACAAGATGATAAGAATAGACAAAGTAGTGTCGAAATTGATGATGAGGCTTTCCAAACAGATTGGGAAAGAGAACAGAAAAGAGTTATCTGGATGTGTAAACAAGTATACAACGCTGCAATTAAAAAAGGTATTGCAAAAGAAGTTGCCAGAGCAGTCTTACCTGAAGGATTAACTACATCTAGATTGTATATGAATGGAACTATAAGAAGTTGGATTCATTTTATTGAACTAAGATCTAGTAATGGCACACAGAAAGAATGTAGCGAAGTTGCAATAGCCTGTGCAAAAGCAATATCAAAGATATTTCCAATGGCTGATGATATATTATCGCAATGACAATTACCTATATGAAAGATGGTTCATCTAAAGCCTGGGATAAGACACCACGTAGCTATGAAATCAAATGGCCAGATGGCAAGAAAGAAGTATGGAAAGATATTACTGCTCGTGATTGTTTAACAAAATATGAAAATATGAATCCATATGGAAGTAATCTTGAAATAAGAGAAATAGTTGGTAAAGAATTACAATTACAGAAAGTAATGAACAATGACAAATGATATTAATAAAGTTACGCCATTACACGATCTCACATGGTATATTAAATGGACAGCGTGTGTTTTTATACTGATTGCAGTAGCGTGTCGTAGTGTTAATGAAATTCCTAAAGTTTATGATGTAGTCTTTAGCCTATTAGGAACATTTGGATGGTTCTGGGTAGGATACTTATGGCATGATAGAGCACTTATAGTATTGAACGCAGTATTAGTATTTATGTTAACTATTAGCACGTTGAGGTATATGCTATGACAAATAAGTATACTCAAGATATGACAGGAACTGGCGATCATATAACATTACCAGCTTATAAAGAGATGATAGGTACTACATCTATGGTTCACTTCGGGTCTCAGCGATCATCTGAGGGACTGCAATTAGAACTGTTTCCGGAATTAATTCAAGATCCGGAACCAGAAAGATATTATGATTGGATGATGTGGAAACTTCGTTCGTCTAGTTAACATGTTATGTTTATTTTCCTTTACTTTTAGAGAAAAGTATGGTATAATATATCTATTAAAATGAAAAATGCGGAGAATATAAAATGTATACACGTGAAAATATGATTAAATTTGCAAAGGAAAACTTTGAAGATATCTTTAATAATCTTGGTAAAATTGAACAAGGTAGTTTACTAGGAAATATAACAGAAGTAGCTGTGGTTAAAAAAAGAATAGCAGTAGGTACAGACGTTTCAGGTTCTGATATGATTGAAAATGGTTTAGAAAAAGAAATAAAATCATGTTGGTCTTTAAACGGAGGTGTGGCAAGATTTGGAAACATTTCAAGTAAAAAAGATAAATGTCATTCTTTTGTGTTTATTGATGGAGTTAATAATAAAGAATATGAAGTTCCTCATGATATCGTTTTCAGTAAAATGAAAATAACAAAAGCGGCTGGAGGAGAAATCAGAGCTTCTAAATATAATATGCCAATATTTTCAAAATATGAGGTTAACTATTTAACATGTTAATAACAAACTTTACAATAAGTGAAAATAACTGTGTACATTTGCCTAAAAGCATGGTATAATAGTACTATAAAATAAACCTAACGGAGAATATATTATGTCTAAAATGATTAGTGTTAATAGTTTAGAAAAGATGATTAAAGACGATCCTAAAAAGATTGGAATGTTACTAAAAACTTTACCTTATAAAATTAAAGAGGAAAGCAAACGTGATGATCCTAGTATGTCAATAATGAAGGCTCTTACTAGTCGGCTCGTAATGGTTACACGATTAGCAACTACAAGTCCTGTTGCAATCCCTTATTATAAGTTTCACAATTAATGGTTACACTTTTACAGGAGAGAATATAATGGGAATACATATTGGAAAGCACGAAAGATCAACGTCATGGATTGGTAGGTTTGATCCTAAAGATCCAAGAGATATGGCTGAATTTGCAATAGTCAAGCAAATTGTAAAAGCTTGTAATTCTAAAAATCAAAAGTTTAGAGTAGAGAAAAAAGGTAGGAAACCAACTAACGGTTTTAATTACTTTGGCGATCCTAAAGGTGGTATGAAGAACGCTACTTTATGGGATGTGTATGTTTATAAAAGAACATACGATTATTATAATCAAAGGAGAATTGGATAATGATTATTGTTGACTACAGCGGTATTGCACTGGCTAGTATTATTATTAATAAAACTAATGACGAAAGTATGATTCGTCATATGATACTAAATTCACTTAGAATGTATCATAAAAGATATAAAGGTGTGTATGGCGAAATGGTTCTTGCAGTCGATGCTACAAACAATTGGCGTAAGAAAGTATTTCCACAGTACAAAGCTAGCCGTAAGAAAAACAGGCAAGAGTCTACATTCGATTGGAATGAAGCATTTCGTTTACTTACTTTAGTAAGAGAAGAAATTGCAGAAAACTTTCCTTATAAGGTTATTAGAATAGATACGTGCGAAGCAGACGATATCATTGGTGCTCTTGTAATGAAAAAATCTAAAGTCGAATTTAATCCAGAAAAAATTATGATTGTTTCTTCAGATAGAGATTTCTTACAATTACAGAAATTTCCTAATGTAAAGCAGTTCTCGCCTCTTCTTAAGAAAGAACTTAAAGAAGATAATGCTAGATATTATTTACTTAATCATATTATACGTGGTGATAAAAGCGATGGTGTACCAAATATTTTATCTAATGATGATACGTTTGTAGAAGGTTTTAGACAAACACCTATGACACAAAAGAAAGTAGATAGTATCATTGAAGACTTAGAAGAAGGTGAATTATTATACGCTGCTTCTTGGTATCGCAATTATCTTAGAAATGAACAATTGATTGCCCTTACTGAAACACCACAAAACTTATATAATGAAATTATAAATACATATGAAAATCAAGATCCTTGGTCTAATAAAGGTAAAGTATTACCTTATTTAATTGCTAAGCGTTGTAATAATTTAATATCAAGTGTACAGGAGTTTATTTAATGAAACAATATGTTTATGAAGTTTTAGAAGAAATGGCTAAACAAAGAAGTCGGGATGATAAAGTGCGTGTTTTAAAAGAAAATGAAACATATGCTTTAAAAGATATTATAAGAGGCTCCATGGATGACACCATTGAATGGAATATGCCAGCTGGAGATCCTCCATATACTGCATGTGCAGCTCATAATCATCCTACTACTTTAACAAAACAAAACGGTACTTTTAGATTTTTTGTCAAAGGCGGTCAAGGCGACAAAATGGCAAAATTTAAAAGAGAACAACTCTTTATAGGAATACTTGAAGGCGTACATCCTGAAGATGCCAAACTCGTTGTTAACATGATAAACAAAAGAAAAATACCAGGAATTTCAAGACCAGTAGTAGAAGAAGCTTTTCCTAAACTATTGCCGAAAGCTTAATTTGAAATCAATTGAAAAAACAACTGTGTACAAACTGCAAAAAACATGGTATAATTAATATATTATTTAAGAAGGTGAAAGTATGAATATTTTTGTGTTACACAAAGACCCAGCAAAAGCTGCTATAATGATGTGTGATAAACACATACCTAAAATGATTATCGAAGCAGCGCAAATGCTATGTACATCTCATAGGTTACTTGACGGTTCACCTGAAAGACGCAGGTCTAAGTCTGGTAAAACTATGCAGCAATATTATACATTTAGTGATAGCCGTGATGATGTATACTACGCAGCAGTTCACAAATATCATCCATGTACTGTGTGGACTATGAAAAGCTTAGAAAACTACATATGGCATTATGAACATTTTGTAGCACTTTCTCAAGAATTCGAATTTCGTAGAAATAAAAAACATGCAACATACGAAAAACTAGGTGATGTGCTCGCTACTCCACCTATAAATATACCAGATGTTGGTCTTACTGAATTTGCGCAGGCAATGTCTCAATATCCGGATTGTATTGTTAAAGGTAATGCAGTACAAGCATACAGAAATTATTACCACACAGCAAAACCATTTGCCAAATGGGACTGGGGAAGATCAGCTCCTGATTGGTGGGAAGGATATCAAGGTGCCGACTTACACAGTTAAGCCTTTAGAAGAAGGTGATGAATACGATATATTTATTAAGTCAGATGAATTACAAGATTATTTGACTAAACATAATTGTATAAAAGTAATGAAATTTCCAGGAATTGTTTCTGGTCAAGGTAGTTTATTGTCAAAAACTGATAATGGATGGAAAGATAACCTTCGTAGAATTAAAGCAGGTTCTGGTAGAGGTAACACTATAAAGGTATAGGAGTGTAGTAATGAATACATTTTTCATAGTAGTAACGTTTGTATTAGCATCAACTCAAGAAATTGATAGACCTTTGTTTGTGTTTGCTAAACCTACTTTTGAAAGCAATATTGATTGTTATGAATACGTACAAAAAAACAATATGAATATATATAGAACAGCAGCTAATCGCTACAATTTTGAGCATAAGCCTGAAGCTATATTTTGTGTTAACGAAGAAGCAATAAAGGAAATATTTAAATATAATGCACCAACAATTGAAAAGAAAAGTATTTGAACATGAACCAGTTGATATCGGTTATAAAGATTTGGACGCTACAACTACAGAATCAGGCAGAACTTATGCTATTCCTGATGGTAAGTCTTATCCTAGTATTACAACAGTTCTAAGTATTCTAAGTGAAGATGCTATAAGAGCTTGGCGTGCAAGAGTAGGTGAAGAACAAGCTAATATGATTAGTGGTAAAGCTTCAAGACGCGGTACTAACGTTCACAACGCATTAGAGAAGTATTTAAGTAATGAAGATACAACAAAAGAATTACCACACATCAGGCAAAGCCTTGAAAATCTCAAACCTGTCCTTGATGATAATATTGGAAAAATATATGGTCTCGAGGTGCCGCTTTTTAGTCACCATTTGAAACTTGCAGGTCGATGCGACGTTATTGCAGAATTCAATGGAGTACCCTCAATAATTGATTTTAAAACTTCTAAATATATAAAGAAGAAAGAAAGAATCACAAACTATTTCGCACAAGGTGCAGCATATGCTATCATGTGGGAAGAAAGAACGGGAATGTCAATACCTAATATTGTAATTGTAATGGATGTTGATCATGAAAAACCGTGTGTGTTCGTAGAACATAGAGATAACTGGACTAAATTATTAGAGGATACAATTGATGAATATAGAAAACGAAAAATGTTTGGACACTGATATGCCGTTGGGATTAACACGTGTTGTTCAATTAAGGTATGAGTTTGAAGAACTTACTAGAAGTTATAATATGGATGTATCTGGTTCAGATATAAATACTATAGAATGGTTTATTGAAAATGGCTATAAGTCAAATTCACTTCGTAATGGATTTAGTGATGCACTAGCAACAGCGAAGATAATAAAGGAGTTCTACAATGGCGGCACAAAAACAACTGGAACCAGGGAGTAAGTACGAAGGTTTCGACAAAGATGGCGATGGAATAGTAACAGACGAAGAATTTGAAATGGAACAAAAATTAGTAATGTTAGAGAATGAAGATAAAAAACAAGACGCTCAAAGAAACATGGCATGGTTTGCTTTAGGTGGAATGCTACTTTATCCTGCATTTGTTATTATTGCTACGTTATTTGGATTAGATAAAGCTGCTAAAATCTTAGGAGATATGGCAGCAGTTTACTTTGTATCTGTTGCTGCAATCGTTGCAGCATTCTATGGTAAAGAAGCATTGGCAAATAAAGTAAAAAAATAAAATAAGGATTTTGTTATGAAAAGACTAATATATCAAGTTTATACTGGTAAAAAATCGAAGTTGTATGACCACTGTACAGCTTCGGTTAAAGCATATGCTGAAAGAATTAACAGCGAAGAAAGTCCTAAAAATGGTGTAGAGTACATAGTACAAACACAGCCTATAATGAAAATCAAACCTGATATCTTTGCTACAAATAGAAGCAAAGAGTCATATGAAAAATATGGTGGATTTCTTCCCATCTATGAAAAAGAAAATGCATTTGATTTTTGGAATAAATATGATCAAATAGCAATCATAGATGCTGACATATGGATAAGGCCAGACTCACCTAATATCTTTAATGAACTAAAACCTGAAACTGATTTTGCTGGTGTTGTAGAAAGATCTGCACCTATTTTACCTTGGTATCAACAAAAGTTAAGTGGATATACAAGAATGCAATATGGTTCTTTAGATGATGTTGACTGGAAATGGAATAATTCTGGTGGACATTTTTATAATATGGGTCTTATGTTATTAGATAGAAATATAGCGAAGTATTTAAAAGGACAAACTGGAAAACAGTTCATAGAAAGATCTGAATTTAAAAGATTTGTAGATGGTCTAGGCGCATGGAAATGGAGCACTGACCAAACTCTTTTAAACTATTGGGTTAAAAAAGAAAATATGATACAAAAAGAATTAAGTTGGAAATGGAATGCTTTATTTACAGCAATACCAGATGAAAAAGTTAAAGAAGCTTATTTTGTCCATTTCTTTCTTAAAGATAAATTACCAAACGGTGGTGAAAACGTTGATCAATTAATGGAGATTGTACAATGAAATGGTTATATTTTATATTAACATATATGTTAGTATGCATTACTGCTGCTGTAGCAGGTGAATGGAACGAAAAACCAGTTATGTGCGAACAAAAAGAAATAGCACTTGAAATAGTAAAAGCTAAAGGTGAACTACCTTTAATTACAGCAGTGCAAAGCGTAAAGGTTAGAGAAGAGCAAGGCCTTGCAGCTACACCAGTTCATACACCTTTGCAAATATTTGTAAACTTTAAAACTAAAACATTTAGTATATTAGAATTTCATCCACATATAAACTCAATATGCGTTATTGGATATGGTGATGATTGGAAAACTTTAGGAAACCCAAGTTAATGAAAATTGAAATTGAAATAAGTATGGCTGAATACATAGATAAGTATTCAATACTATTAATAAAACAAGACCACGAACTCGATGTTTCAAAAGAGTTAGAGCAATATGAAAGTCTGGATTTAGAATATCCAGGATTTGATTATTACTTAGGAATTATGTTAGCAATCAATGAGCAGTTGTGGGACTTAGAAGACGTTAAAAGAAAAGGTGTAGAAAGATTCAGTAAAGAAGAATCTGATACTGCATTTCTTATTACACAAATAAATGATTTAAGACACGAAACAAAGAAACGCATTGACATATATTTTGGAAGTGAAATTACTGAAAAGAAAAGTCATTGAAACATATAGCATTAAGATCTAAAAGTGTAAGAAGCGGTGATAGACCATACACAACTCCAGGACTTGGTGATAGATCTCATAGTATTTTATGTGCATACCAATATAGTAAAGCTCACAATTCGCCTGTAACACTTCATTTAACTGATGATAAATGGAGCATTGCTGGTGGAGTTCCTTCTGATAAAAAAAAGAACTCATGGGTAGAATTACTTGGATTGCTACCATCTGGCACAGTTTATGTTGAGCCGCATCCAGTTGAAAATCTATCAGAAGTTGATTGGATAAGATATTTAAAATCAAAAGGAATAGATGGATACATTTATCATTACGCTGATACTATTCATATGCATGCTAATGAAACACGTGTTGGCATAGAAATGTCACAATACTTAAAAACCTTACCACAATTAGAACCATCTGTTTCTAGCGGTTGGTTACCAGATGAGTTTATTACTGTGCAATGGGATTCAACTGATGAACGAAGAACTTTACCAGAAAATGTAAGAAATGAAATACATAGTAAATATGGATGTCCAGCATTGTATGTAGGTGGAGAAGGTAAAGGTTGGCTAAAAAATTCATTACCTCATATTGGTTTAGCTATGTCTAAAGCTAAATACCATGTAGGCAGTGATTCTGGTATGATGCACATTGCGCAATTATACAAGAAATATGAAGACATACATATATATGATGCACCAGGTTCGTATAGATCTCATCATCTAGTGCGAGCTATTAGTAACGGATCTAAACACACGAAAGTTTAATATTATGATGGCAACACACACAAATAAAGACTCACCTGCTATAATGCATCTTATAAAAGAAGGTACTATAGGTGCTGAAATTGGTATTTGGATGGGTAACACTTCAACACAATTTCTTAAGAAAGGTCTTAAAAAGTTTTATATGGTTGACGCATATTCAATAGAACCGTATACAAATTCAACAGAAGTAGACTTTCAAATCTATCTTGCAAAATATGCAGCCATTACTGGTGAAATTGCACCAGCTGGTTTTCAAAGATACTATGATAGAGTTTATGAAGAAATAAAATCTAGATTTGAAAGCATTAAAGAAACTGTAATATGCCGTACAACATCAGACAAATGGTTTGAGCAATTTGATGGTGAAAAATTAGATTGGATTTACGTTGATGGCGATCATTCATACGAAGGTTGTTTAAAAGATTTAAATAATGCAATGAAAATAGTTAAACCTGGTGGAAAAATATTAGGTGATGATTATGGTTGGCCAAAAAAAGATGATGACGACGAATCTATATATCATAAGCCTGGTGTAACAAAGGCAGTAGATACATTTATAAATAATAATAACTTAACCAAGCACATATTTAGACATGGGCAAACACAATTCGAGATTCGAGTATGAAAAGATACACAGTTACTTACGAAGTAGACGGTCCTGATATTCCAAAAATAGCTCATGAAATTGCTATTGGTCAGAGCATAGGAAATCCTAACATTAGATCTGAAATAGAAAATGCTACAAACGTAAAAGAATATATAGCGCAGGTTGTAAGTGTAAAGAAAAATATTGTTACTATAGAGTTTCCTCTTGGTGCATTTGATTGGCCAAATATTAATCAATTGATGTGCATTATAATGGGCGGTCATACCGATATTTTAGGTATTGACAAATGCAGAGTAATAGATATAAAAGTTCCAATTAAACATACACCACCTGTTTTAGGTATGAGTGGATGGAAGAAAAGATTAGGTGCAGAAAAAAGACCATTATTTGGTGCTATTGTTAAACCTAAGTCTGGTCTAAATAAAGAACAACTATTATCTTTAGTTAAAGACATGATATACGGTGGCGCTGACTTTATTAAAGAAGATGAGATTATGGCAAATAATTCTTATTTACCTTTGGAAACAAGAGTTGAAGCCATTGAGCACTTAAAACAAATATCTGGTTGGAAAGGCTTTTATGCATATTGCATTAATGCAGATCCTTTAGAATTAGTAGATAACTGTGCTGCAGTAAAGATGGGTAGTAACAGTGAAGCTTCGGTCGGTGGAGTACACATTAATTTTTGGTCAGGTTTAGGTGCTTATACAACTGCAAGAAAATACAATTTAGCAACACACTATCAAAGATCAGGTATACGTATTTTAACTGATCCAGGTAATAGGTATTCGTTATCTTGGCCAGTTCTAGTAAAACTTGGCTGCATGGCAGGCATTGATAGTATGCATGTTGGTATGCTAGGCGGATATTATCCGGAAGGCGAAAGTGAAACAGAAACACTTGAAGCAATTAAGATCTGTGCTAAGTATAATGTTATACCGTCATTAAGTTGTGGTATGAATCCTGTACTTGCAAGAGAAATTAAAGAACGAATTGGAAATAATTGGATGGGATCAGTCGGTGGCTGGTTACATACAGGTGACGGTACTAAAGGTAACACTTTGTACCATAAAGTGAAAGAAATGAGTGAGGCGATGTTATAATGAAAGTGATACTACCTATGGCTGGAAACGGCCAAAGATTTTTTGATGATGGATATGATTTACCAAAACCTTTAATTGATATTAAAGGAAAGCCAATGTTTAAGCGTGTAGTGGATAATCTACATCTTAATGGAAACGTACAATTAACTTGCATTGTAAGACAAGATCATGTTGATAATTACGATATTGATAAAAGAATAAAAGAACATTATAAAGATGCTAATATATTAGTGTCTCCAGGCCCCACAGAAGGAGCTGCATCTACTGTAAGATTAGCAACTTCTATGTTTGGTGGCGAAGCTATGATAGTTGCAAACTGTGATCAACTTATGGATTGGGATTCTAAAAAGTTTTATAAAATGATTGAACTCAGTTTATATCCTGGTGGACTCATACCAGTTTTTATAACAGATCCTAGTCATATTAATCCAATTCACAGTTATTGTGATGTTGATGCTTATGATAATTTACTTCAACTTAGAGAAAAAGAAATAATTAGTAATCTTGCTACAGTTGGTGTTTATTATTTTGGTGATGAAGTTAAATGGATTAAAGCGCATGAAAAACAAATGGATGCCAATGATAGAACTAATGATGAATTTTACTTAGCGCCTACATATAACTATTTAGAAGAAAATGTTGGAGTGTTTCGTGTAAAGAAAATGATAGGTATGGGAACTCCAGAAGAATTAAACAATTTAAAAAATAGTGAATATTGGGATAAACTTGAGGATTTATAATGAAAATAGCAGTTTGCATTTCTGGCATTGCCAGAGGTAACGTAAAGCATAATATTGGTAGAATAAAAGAAGCCTTTGGCGATAAAGCAGATATATTTACTGCGTCGTGGAAAGAACATAAAAATGATTACAGCGAACAATACGGCGCTGAATATTATGACGAGCCTACCCTACATTACAATTCTTGGAAAGATTGTGTAACTGATAATCCTCATCCAAAATATAAATTATATAAGCAAGCATTCATAAACCAAGATGGTCCTGCATTTTTTTTAGCTCAACGAAAAAAATTAATGAATGCAACTAAACAACTTATTGCACACGCCTATCAATTACCTAACATACCTCAAGAATATGATATGATTATAAGATTAAGATGGGATAGTGTAGTGTCTACAAAATTAGATTTTACTAAATACCTAGAACAATCGTATGATGGCAATATGGCTGTAGGATTTGCTATTCGTGGTGGTAGACATGCAAAGCTTGATATATTTAAAGATATTGATCATGTTTATTGTGATGATAATACTGATCAAATGTGGAGTAGAGATTGGTGTTATTGGCTTAATGACAATATGATATTTCATCCTAGGAAACTATATGATTGCGAAAAAGTTTTACAATATCATGAAGAAAAGAAACTGTGGCCTGCTGAATATGGTTGGTATCAAATGTTAAGTAATGCAGACGACCATCATGGAGTATATGGTGGTGCTGTCATAGAAAAATTCTGGCGATAACATGCTCTCTACGTTAATGCAAAGGTATAAGTCAAACCGACAAAAGCATGCTTTGTTCTATGAAAAAGAATTATTTGAACATCGCAATAAACCTTTAAACATATTACAAATTGGAATTGGTACGAGTATATCAGTCTGGCACAAATATTTGTCTTATTCGAATATCTATTGTATCGACGAATTCAACAATTTACAACCTAATAAATACAAATACCTGGAAGAGAAAAGAATATTCTGGTCAAGGTGCGATATAAACGATCAAAAAAGTATTAATGATGTTATGATAAATACATGGAATAAACCTAGATTTAATTTTATAATAGACAACGAAACATCTAGATATCAATATTTAAGAAGATATTGTATTGGAAAATACTATATCGAAACCAGTGACGGCGTAGAGGTAAAGAAATGAAAGCATTTGCAATAGTTGTACCAGATAATAAAATATCAATGTCTGGATTTAATGAACTTAAAGAAAGCTATGAGAAATACGGTTATGAAGACGGTATTGAAATGCATGAAGCAATTGAACTTAATAAAGTAGAAGGATACTGTGGTGGTAATGGATTAGTTTGGAATTATCCATGGGAAGGCCAACACTTAGATATGAAAAGTGGTATGTTGAAGTCTGCATATCAAACTACAGATAAAAGAAAGCGTATGTCATGTTTTTTAAGTCATTGGTATTTGTGGCGAAAATGCCAAAATCTTAATGAAACTATATTAATTCTTGAACACGATTCAAGGTTAATAAAAAGATTACCAGCAGACAGCACATTTGAGAAATCTAATTTCGATATCATAGGAATAAACGATCCATCGATGGCTACTAGAAAATCTAAAATATATCATGATAAAATCTTAGAAAAAATTGATTTCTTTCAACAAGTTCCAAGGATTGACGAATACAATATTCCACAAGGATTAGCTGGCAATTCGGCATATGTAATAAAACCAGCTGGCGCAGAACAAATGGTTAATTTGACACAAGAATACGGTATGTGGCCAAACGACGCGTTAATGTGTTATCAATTAGTTCCTAAGCTTGGAGTAACACGTAATTTCTACACAAGAATACAAGGATTGAGGTCAACAACAACACTATGAAAATGTATGTAATAACAATAATGGAAAATGAAAGATCAGTGCAAGTTGCTGATAGATGTGTAAAGAGTGGTTTAGTATTTGGTTATAAAATAAACAAACATAAAGCATATACTCCACAAAACTGTGATGTATATGAAGAGTTAAAGAAACTTAAATATCCTTCTGCAGCATTTAATGAAATATATAGTAGACCAGAAAATTGTATAGCAGGTTTTTTAAGTCATCATAGTTTATGGAAAAAGTGTGTCAGATCTAAAGAGCCTATAGTTATATTTGAACATGACGCAGTGCTAGTAGGAGACATTCCACAAATGATGATGTTTGATATCCTAAACTTAGGTAAACCATCATACGGTAAATTTAATACACCGTCATTCATAGGTTATGGTTCATTAGTATCAAAACCATACTTTCCAGGTGCACACGCATATAGATTAACACCAAAAGGCGCACAACAACTAATCGATGAATGTGCGTTTTCTGCAGGTCCAACAGACATATACATTCATTCAAGTAAGTTTACACTAGGTGAATACTATCCATGGCCAGCAGAAGCCAGAGACAGCTTTACTACAATACAACAAAAACAAGGATGCTACGCAAAACATAATTATGGCGAAACCTATGAAATTATATAATAAAGCATTCTTAACTGGATGCGATAAAAGCCATGAGTGGATTTTACCATGGTTTTTAAAGAATTTAAAAAAACATACTAAAGTTCCAATAGTCTTTGCTAACTTTGGTATTAGCGAGTTAAGTTTAAAGATTGTGCGTGAGAATGTTCACGCTGTGCTAGATTTGTCAAAAGTTGATGAGTCTGGTTGGTTTAAGAAACCATTGTCAATGTATAAATGTCCAGCTAAAAAGACAGTGTGGTTAGATACTGATTGTGAAGTAAAAGATAATATCGATGGCATATTTGATCTAATAGAACCTAATAAACTGGCAATGGTTGAAGATAAACCGTGGACTACAAGACGTGGACACCTTTGGCATAATTCAGGAGTTGTAGGATTTATAGATAAACCTATAATATTAAGTAGATGGGTAGAAGCAATTAAAAAGAATAAAGATCAAGCAGGTGATCAGGAAGTTTTGGATAAACTATTAACTCCTATTACTAAAATTGGTGCAATAACCGATTTGCCTAACGAATACAATGTGTTAAGATTACAGGTAGAGAATGATGGATATGTGGGGAAAACTAGAATTATGCATTGGACTGGTGCAAAAGGTAAAGCTAAAATTAGGAGTATGTTATGAGTAAAGTAGTTCACATTATAGGAAATGGTGATCAATCCAGTTTGTATTTTAAAGAGCAAAGAGTTGGAATGAAATTAACATGCAATATTCCACCATGGCCAGTTCCTGGCGCATATGGTACTATCATGGTAGATTTTAAAATGATGAGAGCTTTGCATGAAGGATCATTAACTATTCCTGGTGATTGGATTTTAGGCATGAGACCTAAGATTTGGATGGATCAACAACCTACTTTTTACGTAAAACATTCACATCAAGTAAAAGAATTCTATACTGAACTTCCAAAATACGTATCAAACTACACAGATTTTAATTGCGGTCATATGGCTGTACATTATGCATCAAAGAAAATTAAAGCAGATGAAGTACATTTATATGGATTCGATTCACTTTTTGATTTTAACTTAAGAAGTTGTTCTGATTTTTATCTTAATTCTGATAGAGGCAATATGAACAGCCACAGACTGGCTAACAATTGGAGACCAGTGTGGGAAAATATGTTTAAAGAATTCCCTAACACTAAATTCGTATTACATCACGTTCATAACGCACTTAAAGTCAAAGTAGCAGATAATGTACATATTGTAACGTATGACTCTAAAACTAAAATGGACTAGTTAACATGTTCACAACAAACTTTAAAATAAGTGCATTTTTTAGTGTACATTCGTTAAAAAGTATGGTATAATATATATATTAAAATCAAAAAAGCGGAGAATATAATATGTCAAATACAAACACTTATTTCATGGATTCAGTAGAAGACTTTAACGAGCAAGCAGTAGATATTATTGAAGATTCTAATGTACTAACAGAAGCATTGTCTAGAGTTGAAAGTGTAAGATCATACTACTATAACTTTATAGATGCTGAACAAGCTGCTGAGGACGTAACTAACATGTGGCATGCGTAATGCAGCCATACGCTAATACGATTAAAGGTTTAGCACTAGGCATATTTGGAATGTTAGTGTTAACTTATTGCACTCCTGTACATGCAAACTCTCTGAAAAATCAAGAGGTTGCATGCATGGCTAAAAACATGTACTGGGAAGCTCGTAATCAATCTATTCAAGGTATGATTGCCGTAGGATACGTTACTATGAACAGAGTTCTAGATAAGAGATATCCAAACACAGTATGTTCTGTAGTGTATCAAGCGCAACATTCTAAATGGTGGTTAGAAACTCATGGTAAATGGCATCCTTTAAAAAACAGATGTCAATTTAGTTGGTACTGTGATGGTAAGAAAGATATAATACCATCACAAGATAAAGACTTGTATGAATACATTATAGGAATTGCAGCCAAAATATATTATGGATATAATTCAATATTAGTATTTGATTTTACTAGAGGTGCTACTCACTATCATGCAGATTATGTGTATCCATCATGGGCAGAAAAGAAAACACAAACTGTCACTATTGGTAAACATATATTCTATAGATGGGAAAAATAAATGACAACTGATTCTGAATTAGACACAGCTAAATTTATTGTTAAGCAACACGGCAATAAAATAAAACCAGGTGAACTACACGAAAATAATCAAGCAGTCATTGACTGGATTAATAACGCAAAACAAATAGTAAAGGACAACGATAGTGAAAGAGTTAAGAGAAAAACTAATGCAGAAAATAAGACTAAGTGATGATGATTTAAAATCTGTGGTTGTTCATGAGGCGCACAAAAAACCAACTATATCTTATAAGTTCAATGAAAACGTGTATGTTGAAGAGTTAATGGATGTTATTGATAAAACTTATAAAGGTCATTATTCTAGAGAACAGTTTCAAGCAACTGAATTCATTATAGATGGCGGACATGGTGCTGGATTTTGTATTGGTAATATTATGAAATACGCTCAAAGATATGGTAAAAAAGGTAATACAGATGATGCTAGAAAAGATGTTATGAAAGTATTACATTATGCAGTTATGATGTTACATGTGCATGATATTGAACAATATGATAAATTTGCTGATATTGATACAAATAAAGAATACAAGTACGATACTGATTAATGTTACAAGATTTATTTAAAAAGTTTAAGACTACTAAACAACATCATTCTTACAGCAAGTTATATGAATCAGATTTTAAGCCAATACGACAAAATAAACTTAATATTTTAGAAGTAGGAATACTTCATGGTGAAAGCATAAGAGCGTGGTTAGAGTATTTCCCTGATGCTACGATTTATGCAATTGATACATTTGAAAGAAAGCATCCAGGTGCTATATCGGTGCTTAGAAATCCTTATGTTAATTATGCTAAATTAGATAGCACTAGTGCTGAATGCAAACAATATTTTAAAGATTTAGGTATTCAATTTGATTTTATTATTGATGACGGACAGCATACACCAGAAAGTCAACGTTTAACTTTTGAAAATCTTATTGAGTTCACGAACAATTATTATATTGAAGATGTGTGGAATTTAGATGATGATGGAATGCAAGCAGTCTTTGTTGCTGATCAAATAACAAAGAATGACGATTTTACAATAGAAAAATGGAATGCTCTTATTCAGTCTATCAGTAAATACAATGTTACTCATCATGATTATAGGGAAGAAAACAAACCTGATAGCTACATTATTAAAATTGTAAAGTAAAATTTATATAAATAATGTTATAACGTTCACCCGTAAGGGCGGAAGTAAGCAATCGCTGAAGGAACGCACTCTAACCAATAACTAGGGGAGGGTGACTCATGACTTACACATACAGACCATTTCAATGGAAGATGTTTGTTCGAGCTCGTAGACGCGCTTTAGTTCATAAGATACTGAACTATCGTTTGCAACTGCGTATAGCTTAATAAACTTTAGTTTTTTCGTTGATGCGCTTAGGTACGCATATCGCTGTATATGATAGGAACTTAGGCGCATCTTCTCTTGCTGTCTTATTAGGAACACCTGGTTGATTATTTAATCTTTCAGCAAAGTACTTACATTGATTAATGTCAGCAAAATACATGTCTTGACTTTCTATACGAGAACCTAAATATACCATAAGTAGAAAAGCATGACTCATCTTTATTTCTTCTTTGAATGTTTAACGAGTTCTTGTTGAGAAAAACTAGCCATTGCTTGTTTTCGTAAAGTTTCAATGTCAGCAGCTTTAGAGAACTTAGTTTTCTCTCTCATAGTTAATTGCGCATTAAACTTATATTTTACAGGTTCAGGATCTTGTGACTGACTGACCATTGTTGTAATTGCTCTATATCCGTCACCTATAAAAATAAGTTTGCCATCTTTATATAATTTCCCTTTAGATGCAGTTGTTAGATCTAGTTTCATATTTTCATGTTTAAATATCATCTTTTCCACAGTCACATTTTTGGCATATATCGTTCATACATTCAGGACAGCCACTAGAATAACAATGGCATTTGTGTCCACAATAACTACATTCTCTTTCTTCTCCAACATTAGATTCACCTAACATATTATCTCTCCTATTTTACTGCTTCATTTAAACTATCTATAACGCTTCCAATATTTGGTACAGAACCGTAAGGATTATATTTACATTTATACTGTCGTGGACATCTGTTTTCAATTGCCATTTCGTATGTTTTATTTTGCCCTTGGTATATACAAACTTCTTCACCAGATTTAGTTTTAACACGCTTCTTAAGTCTGCATGTAACCATTCTTGGTAGGATTATATCGCCTTTTCGTATCTTCTGTTGACGAGTGTAGTCTTTTTTCTTTCCAATTTGTTTAGCACCAGCATGAGCATTTTCCATCATGATACCTACACTTGCTAATATAATTGATATAAAAACAATGTATAATAATGCGTAATCGCTTGATTTCATATTATACTGGTAACCTGGAATAGTAAATTGAACCAACCAATATACCAATAATTGCTACTATAGCAAGTGCAACTAAACCAATCATTTTTAAAGCATCCATAGTTTCTTTATGTTCTTTTGCTTTTTTTATTCGTAACTGTCTTTCGTGCTCTTTTTGTTCTTGGATTCGTCTTGCTCGTTCTTCTAGAATCTCTTTCCAGGTATCTGGACCAAATCTCATGTTTATCATCATTGAAACTTCTTGCAGCTTTTCGGCAGCAATCTTTGCGTCAATAGTCTCGCTTGCAATGTGGCTCGTGTCAAACTGTTCTCTAACACCTAGACCTCTTTTACCACTTTTTTTATTGACTTCTTGGTGTCCTCTTAATAAACCATCAATTGCACTACCAATTTCACCTATGTCTTTACATGTATCAATATTTGATTTAATAAAATCTACACTAGATTTTACTAATGCAATACCAGCCATTATTTCCATTATAGGCATAGTGTGTAACTCCTCTTTTTCATAACTATTTATAATAAAAAGGTAAAAAAAAGGTAAAAAAAAGGTGTACATTTGCTTAAAAGTATGGTATAATATATACTATATAACAATGAAAAGGAACGAAAGATATTCTGGACCCGGGGGCGGTACCCGGCAACTCCACCAAAATTTATGGGGTTGAAATAGGATCGACAGATATGAAATAGTGAATTGGAGTTATCCGGATGTAAGCACGGTTATCGCGAACGCAAACTATAATTGTAAATGACAATTATGTATCTCAAGAGTTAGCTATAGCAGCTTAATTCTTATGCGCCCGGAGGAGCGTGGAAACAGAATCCTCCACAGATTTCCTAGGTAAGTGTATGTTGCAACATCTCTTACATAAAACTAGGATTCGCGTGTACATTCTACGGAATGTGGCGACGTGGGTTGGCTGTCAAGAATGATAAGGCAGATTCGAAGTAAGTACGTATAGTACCCACATGATAGGCGGGCTGGAAGCACGAGAGAACTAAAATAGTCTATTAAAAAGTGTGATGACTTAACACATCCGCGTGGAGGAATTGTTACCTCCACAACCCATATAGGAGATAAGAATGTTTTATGATAATATTGAAAAACTAGAAAAGATCGAAAAGACTGTTTGTGAGAATCTTATGGTTGCGGCTGTTAGTTCAGCAACCACTGAGAAAGAATTGCTTAATATAGCACATAACTATAGAGCAGATATGGCAATAATGGTCGGTGTTCTTAGAGAATACAAAGAATTATTGTTACCTCCACAACCCGTATAGGAGATAAAAACATGTGGCACAAAGTAATAGAACACACAGATTTAATGACTCGCAATATTGAAAGGAAGAAAATTATGACACCGAATCCACACTATGTTAATATGTTAATTAATCTTAGTATTCTTGGTATGTTAATTTACGTAGCAATACAAGTATCTTAATGATTTTTGTTTATATTTACATTATATATTTTATATTAGCAACTATTGGTGCAACTCTAGGGCTGCATCGTTATTGGGCGCACAACAAAGGAAAAAGATCAGCATGGTTTGAATGGTTGTCTTTGACTTGTGCATTATGTATTGGTGTATATAAACCATTAGGCTGGATTGGAATACACAGATTACATCACAAATATTCTGATACATCTAATGATCCGCATTCTTCTAAATATCAAGGAGCTTGGAACGTTCTTTTATCACAATGGAATAAACCTGTGCCTTTATCATTAATAAGAGATATGATGAAAAATAAAAGAATTAAATTCTTTCAACGATATGGTAAGTATTTAATATGGCCAATAATAATTTTTTCACCAATTACTATACTGCTAGGATACGCAGGAATAGGAATACTAAATCATTTTGGACATGAAGAAGGTAAACCAATGAATAGATGGTTTATAAACATACTTGCGCCGTTTGAAGGAAATCACAGAGATCATCACAAACCCAGGTCTACCAATATCTTTTATAGATTAAAATTATAGTGATTATAACAGATCTAACACAAGATGATACTCACTTTGATAGCTTTCTAAAATTAGTAAAAGAAGCTTATACTACTAATTTTACACTAAGTAATAATTATAAAAATATATTAGATACTTATAATAATTACAAAGCTTTTATATTATTGTTAGACGACAATGAACCTGTAGCGTTTTGTGGTTTACAACATTTTGATACCAATAGTATAAGAACTTATTCTAGGTATTACCTATCACGTAAGTATAGATTTTATAATAATACGTTCTTACATACAAGTAAATATATTATGCCTTGGTCAATACAATATGCAGAAGATAACAATTATTCTTATCTTTTTACATCATTTCAATCTAACTTAAAAAGAAAAAGAATTGCAAATGTGTTGTGTGATCACGCTAATAAATATACTAGTAAAGACTGGGTAGTACTTGACAATTTGCACAACACATGTAAAAACAATATTGATAAACCGCAGTGTTGGCAGTATATAATAAGATGCACGTTAAAAGGAGACGGTGAATGGAATTTAATATATCAACAACATTAAATAATAATACGATAAACGATCTATCAAATGGTAAGATTGATTTGTGTATTTTAAGTGATGTTGATAAAGATACAGTTAAACAGTTTGGAGAGTTGCTAGAACAAGATCTGACTGGAATGAAAGAAATTACTGTAGGTAACGACGACATAAAGTTTAACTTACAGAAAATTGAAATGGGTTGGCATAGTGATGGTTCTCATTTAAATGTTACACCTAAGTTTGGTGGACTATATGGCGTAGAAATAGAAGAAGGATCAAGTCCTACATATTTCTGTAATATGAAAAGTGTATGGAAAGATCTACCATTATCTCTTAAAGAAAAAATAAAGAATGAAAGTGAAGTAACATTTTCAGTACAAAACTATTACGATAAAGCAGTATGGCCATTCCTTAATTTCGACTCAGAAAAACAAGAGGAAACGTATTTAAGGTTTGCGAAAGCGAAAAAAAGTCTGTATCATAATGACGAGTTTGGTGAGTATCTTTTTTATAGTCCTTTCTATTCACCTGTTGAATATTTAGATAACGACATATTCCAAGAAAAACACATACATACTCACCATTGGAAAGATAGAGATCTTGTTGTGTGGAATAACTATACAACATCGCATAAAAGAGATGACACACCACAAGATATCACAAGAAGACTTGTACGATATGCAATTAACGCACATTAAATTAAGTGAATTTGTAACACAAGAAGAAAGACTTGAATTACTTGTCACTGCTTATAATACAAAAGACTGGATAGTACATAAGTCAAGTGTATCTGGTGAAATCAGTGCGTTACATTTTATTCGTATTCAGAAGAAATTTTTTGATAGAGATTGTCTTCTTATGATGATGAAACCTCATACAGTACAAGACTGGCATTCTGATAAGCCTGGTCGAGATACTGTGTGTATATATCCATTAACTGATAATTACGCACCATGTGAGATGGAACCTGATATCTTTATTAATACACCTGCGTTAATTAATACACAGATGAGACATCGCGTTGTAAATAATGATCAGATGCGAATTAATCTACAAATACCGTTTAATGAATCACTAGAAGAAGTGTGTGTAAATTATGATTTTACACGATAAAACAATAAGAAATAATCTATCAGAATCTGAATGTCACGAAAAGATGTTATCAGATGAAGACATCGAAAAGATATGGAAACTTGCGTTCAGTGGTGGTAAGGTAAGAAAGAATAAACTTGGAAATATTTTCATCACTGGTGATGTTGTAAATCAAGCGTATGATATTGTACGAGATAAAATACTTGTACGTGGTGAACTATATGGTGGAAATTTTTTTATCACATCACATCCTTATGGTCTTCACCTTGACAGTTTTAATTATGTAGATGTAAAAGATGACAACACTACGGTGTATAAGAATGTTTTAATTCCGTTATGGATAGGTGGTAGCGATATTGGTGATCATCTCACATTCTTTGAACAAAGACTCATTGACTACGGTTCCGCTTTTAATTATGGTGGAAGTACATCATATAAAGAGTCAAAGTATCAAGTGTATGATGATTATTCTTCTCTACAGTTTGTTGATCGAAATGGAAAAGATATTGATAAGAAACACAATTCATCAGTATTTAATAGACATGATAAAGATAAATATTTACAGAATATAGAACATACTCGACTTACAGGAATGTCAATTGAAAACGCTTTTGAATGGAAACCTCGAGATATTATCATATTCGATTCAGTACAGATACACGCAAGTAATAGAACACAATGGTCAAATAAAATGGGATTGTTACTTAAATTTGGAGTAGAGATATGAATTGTTTTCACATTGATTATAAAATTGATAAAGAAAAGTATCGTAAAATGTTTTGGGATCGTTATACAGAAGGTAAGTGGTATGAATTTAAAAACCAACGTATGTGTTGGTGGAAAGTATATGGTATTGAAAAACTTGTAGAAGATGTTGCGAAAGATTTAAACATACACGGTATGAATAACTTTCCACGTTTCGCATATCTTTTTCAGAATAATAATATTGAATCTCATGTAGATGAAGATCATATGACAAGTATTATGATTAATCTTAATAGTGATTACACTCCAACAATGCACGTTGAAGGAATACCTATTCAGTATGAATGTCTCTTATTTGAAAATGGTGAACTCTTTCATACAGTAGAACCAAGACCTGTTAATACTCTTATGTTAAAGTTCTGTATACGACATCCATGGAGTGAAGTATACAATCGACTTGATTCACTCGGTTACATTGTGTAAATCTCATATCTTACATATTCTCATTTCTTCGCCACCTACAATACGCGTTAAAGAAGTTCATATTGAACCATAATAACATACCACTCATAAACGGATACCATATCATCATCTTATAACATATAAACATCATACATGAAGTGATCCCAATCATGATATGATCTCTTGTTTCCAACGTTCTATTCACTGAAATCATCTTTAATCTTCCTATTCATTATATTATGTTCATCAGGATTCTTTATTCTCCATTGTCGTTCCTTATATAAATCAATAACAATCAATGATACCATTAATAGAACCAAACATATCCCTACACCTAATACTATCATCACTATATTAATACGATCATCCATAAACATACTCCTATTGTTAACACATATAACATTATCCACCAACTCATACTTTATATTCTCCCCAATACTTCATACGATCATTCCAACATGTCCTATTTGTATCATGTTCTATCATTTTCTTTATATAATGACCATATTCCGTATGTATAAGTTCCCTCGTAGTCGTATTCATTACTCTCCTATAGACAGTCTTACCCTTATCAGGACTCTCATATATGTAATCACCCATTAACATCTCCTTATATACTACTTCGTATGTACAATTATTTATATAACATGTAAACATACAAATCTACACATACTGTATGTAAATCTTATAAACTAGGTATAGAGGGAGGACGATCGGTGACCCTAGTGACCTCGGTAGAGCGCGCGATTTTTATCTCACCCACAAAAATAACACACGGTGGTTAACATGTTCTGTTCTTTTTCCTTTACATTCACGCGAATCTATGGTATAATAAAAGAGTATACGGGGAGAAGGGGATATACTTCACTCGACTCTGCATTGTATTACGATACTGTGATATATTTGTCACACACATTAATTAATATTCATTTAAGTGTAATTAGTGGTGTACATTCCTTTTAATCTATGGTATAATACTATTATATAATCAACCTAAAGGATATTACATGTATATACTATATTATTATGAATTACACGGAATCTATGAGACGTATAAGGAAGCTCAGGTTGAACGTACGAAGTTGATCAAAATGGGTCACGATAAGAACGCAATGTCAATTGAAACAAACTACTAATGGAGTACTATACTATGAAATATGTTACTGAATTAAATCTTACTAATGATATCATTCTCAGTTCATTCGCAGTTACTGAAGAAGAGTCTGTTAATGATGTGATCAACCAACTACCGTTAACTACTCATGAGAGAACGTATACGATATCAGATATCATGTCAATTGAATCATTTGAACTACCACATTTCTCAAAACAGTTTAAACAGTAAGAGTCGCTTCCCTCAGAGGACCGTGGAGGGTCGTCCAATATCTTAGATGTATGGTTATACATCTCCTATAGAGTACGGTCACTGTCGGTCTTCTCAGAGGTCCCTCAGATGATCGCAGAGACCCGAAGTGAACTACCGATGATAGATCATACCACAGTAATATAGGGGTCTATATTTCAAAAAGTTACACCCCCTATAACAGGCCACTAGTATACCTCGACTGTATACAGAGACAAAAGTTTTTTTCAGAATACTTTTGTTATTTTTTTTTCTCCAGAATTTTTTCACGTAATATCTCTTTTCTATAAATAAATGTATGTCACACCTTATATGTAATTTACCCAACCAAAAGGTATGGGTACGCCGTGAATACCTCAGAGATCTCGAGGACGGACATGGCGAATTTGTTGAAGGACACTGGGTAACAGCCAAGAGTATACCCGGACGTGCTTTCTATTTTGAGACTTTCTTACCAGAGTATGGAGCTCTATTTGATAAACTTCCTATAAGCGCTTTCGTATCTTCACCGGATACTCCTACACTTGATATGGCTCTACCTGATCTGCAGTTTTGGAATTGCATGGATTATGGCGTTACGTGTATACAGAAACAATTCATTGGATCTATGGATTACGAAGTCTATACAAAGAACCATGGATATGTCAAAGGTACATACATTGCAACATTAGATAACTATCACGTACATGCGGATGTTGTTGATTATAGTACATCTGAACAACCCGATGAACATAAATCTTTTAATCTATTAGAACTTGAGAATGGACAGTATTGCTTGTATCCGAACAACCGAATGCGTGTGTATGATAACAGTTTGACACCGAAATCTCCGAAGACTCCAGATTTTAAAGTGTCTACCGAATACTTTCAAGTCGAAAATGGTAATGAATATCGTCTCGGAGATACTACAGACTGGAACTATAGTACTACGACTACTCCCGGTCTCTTTGGCGATAGTGATTATACACCGAGTAGTGGAATATTAAGTCAAGGATGTTAGTCTATATGGAGAAAAAAATTCCTGAAAGACAAATGGGAAAGGTTTAAAGATGCACTACCCACTGAG
>Ga0308008_1000157_pt1 | contig 33810 bp, 55 predicted proteins | sample Neamet125_FD_203140 | JGI IMG/M metagenome (GOLD analysis project Ga0308008, IMG submission 203140) | Marine microbial communities from water near the shore, Antarctic Ocean - #125 | ecosystem: Environmental > Aquatic > Marine > Unclassified | place: Southern Ocean | collected 2014-07-24
AGCTTACACATTTTCTAGTGACCAAGAACCTAGCGATATGCGTGTATCGTTTGACCCTAACACATCGGGAGCATTTGCCATAACCTATCGAGGTACATCCCAGTACCAATGGGTGATAAGCGGTAATATCGTTGGCTCAAACATTATTTTTCAAGCTAAAGATGCAGTTACGTCTGCATACTCTAATAATCTAGCGATTGAATTTGACCCCGCCACAGCCCTAAAATTTGTTACTGTAAGCACAGCAGCTAATAACTCTTTTAAAGGCTTTGCTGTTGTAGGCACAATCGGGAAAAACCCAGTTTTTAACCTAACCTCTACAAACTTTTTAGGCACATCAACAGCCGCTTATACTAACGGGCAGACCGCTACAATAATGCTACAGGGTGGCGTGTCTACCAATCAATCAAGTCTTGCGATTGGCTCAACCTACTATGTTCAGATTGATGGGACATTAGCGACAAGTGCAGATTCTACTTCTGGCGCACCATCTGTAATTGCTGGAAAAGCCGTCAAAGCAACAACTCTACTACTTAAAGGTGTTTAACAATGCAAACAATTACATTTAACACAGGCAACGTATCAGTCTACACATTCGCAGACGATGCAACTATTACTGCTACCGCAGACAGTATCACTACACCCGACTTTATTATCGGTGATATGAACTCCAGCAATGCAACTATACACACAGGCGTAACAGTACCTGATGGTTGGCAGGGTGCAAAGCATACCTTTGACGGCAGTGCATGGGGTAATGTGGCTGGTTGGGTTGACCCAAAAGTCGCACAGATTGCAGCACTACAAGCGCAGATTGATGCGCTAAACCCATAGGAGAAATTTATGCCAACAGTAAAAGGTAAGAAGTACCCTTACACAGCCGCAGGTAAAAAAGCCGCAACAGCAGCTAGTAAGCCAAAGAAAAGTCCAAAGAAAAAAGGATACTAAAAATGAAGGGTGTAAAACATTATTTAAAAAATGGTACTGAATGGAAAGGTTCTATTCATAAGACTAATGGAAAAGCTATGACAGGTGCAAAACACACTGCTTCTAGTAAGCCGTTATCTCATAAAAAAAATACTAAAAAGTAATGTGGTCAATCTTAGTAACAACTATGCTTGCAGTGACTGAAGTACCTGCAATGCCTGTTATAATTTTTAGCTATCCAACCCTTAAACAATGTAGATTAGAATTAATAGATATTTCTAAAAAGTTAGATTATGAGTTAATTGTTAATCCTATGTTGGGATACATATCACAGAAAAAAACAGAAGAAAAAACTACTGTTGCTTTCTGTGCTAAGAATTTACAAAGTATTTAATGAACTCTAGTCCACTAGAAGTGTACCCTGTGCATGTTTTACCTACCTCAGCCCCTGTAGGTCAAGAACTTTTAATTGAACCTTCAGTAAACAGAGTAAACGCAGAGTATCTTGTAGTGCAACCATCAAGAGAGCCTTACGGGGTTCCTCAAGAATATACAAGGAGGTTGTGGATATGCTAGCAGAATTAGCTATTGCTAATGCGGCTTTTCAAGTAATTAAGCAAACACTAAGTAACGGCAAGGAAATTGCTGATGCTGGATCTGCGTTAACAAAATACTTTGGTGCAAGCCAAGCTATAGAGCAAAAGGCTAAATTAGGTACAGGTGACGTACTAGCCGCCTATCAAGCAAAACAGGCTTTAGAAAGGCAAGAAAAAGAACTTGAGTTTATGCTCAACAAACAGGGACTTTTAGGGTATTACAAGTATCAACAATTTCGTGATGAGTTTAATAAAAAGCAAAAGTCTGATGCTAAAAAACGAAAGATTAGACAAGCTAAAATTAACTCAAATATTAATGAAGGTTTACTTGTACTAGGGATTGTTATAATTATAGTCGCTGCTGCCTTTGGCGTTTTTTATTATATAAGGACTTATTGAAAGTGTCAGAACAACGATTTGATAGGATAGAAAATAGTCTAGAATCTTTAACAGCTAAAGTAGATAGAATGGCAGAACTAATGAACGCTATCATCCGAATGGAAGAAAAACAATTAGCTATTCAACACAGGCTAGATAACATAGATACTAGAATTAATTTACATGGTACTGAGATAGACCACCACTCAGTTCAAATAGCTAAGGCTAGGGGCATGGCTTCTGGTTTTGTAGCACTAGCTGCTATTTTTGGTGGCCTGAGTTCTTATTTAATGGGGAAGGTTCAATAAATGACATATAGAGAAATTATAGACGGAGTGTTGCGTAGGTTAAGAGAGGATCAATTAGGTTCTGATTGGACAGGTGATTTATCTTCAGCTAGCGGCCCAACTGATTATCAAAAAATGATTGGTGACTTTGTTAATGATGCAAAGTATGAAGTAGAACATTACTGGGATTGGCAAGTTCTGAGAGTAACGTCTGCTATTTCTACTACAAGCGGAACTATGTCTTACTCTTTAGTGGGTGCAGATAGAGACTTTAAAGTTTTAGATGTTATAGATACAAAAGAAGGAGTGCATCTAAAACAAATGTCTAGTGCTGAACTAAATCTAAAAGTATTTCCTACTGCTAATATAGCTACAGGACAACCTATTGGATATGGTTTTAATGGCATAGACAATAATTTAGACACTGTAGTTGATATTTGGCCTGTGCCTAATGACACACGACAGATTAATTTTAACGTAGTTAAACCACAAGATAAATTAACGCAAGCATCTACTAATTGTTATGTTATTGAGCAAGCTGTTATTTTAGGTGCTTATCTGAGAGCTTTATCTGAACGAGGTGAGGACGGAGGAACTCAAGTGTCTGTAGCTGCGGTAGAATACAACAATGTAATATCAAGAGCAGTGCAGATTGACGCTGGTAAGACTCAAATGGAGACTGTGTGGTATGCCAACTAAGCCCTTATCCCCGTTAGTGCTAGACTCGGTAGGAGTCTTTGGATTAAACACTCAAGCTAACGCTTCTAGTCTAGATCACCGATGGTTAATTAAAGCAGAGAATATAATGCTTACCTCAGAAGGTAGGTTAACTTCTCGTAAAGGGATTAGAGCTATTTCTAATTCTGTAGGCAATCACGCTGTAAAGTCTCTACATAATCATAAAAATACAAACGGTACATATACTTTAATATCTTCTGCAAATAATAAAATATTTAAAATGGATTTTAGCACTTCTCCTGCTACATCTACTCAACAGAATTTTGCAAACAGTCCTCAAACTATTTCAGCAGATAATTGGCAATGGGTGCAGTATGATAATAATGCTATGGCAGTTCAGAAAGGACACAAGCCAATACATTATAATCAAACTACTGGAGTATGGTCTGATTTAGAAGACGTAACAGGATATACATCACCTGTTGGTGTAACTACATTTAACCCTTCTTGTGTTTTATCTAAGTATGGTAGAATGTGGGCAGCAGGTATTTCAGAAGACAAAGAAACTTTATTTTATTCTCAATCATTAAATCATCATAAATTTCAAGGTACTGGAGCTGGCGCAGTTAATATGAGGTCGGTATGGGGCTATGATGATATAGTTGCATTAGAGTCGTTCAACGGTAAGTTAATTATTTTTGGAAAGCAGAACATAGCTATCTATAATGATCCTTTTGATCCTAGTGCTGCTACTTTTGCTTTAGATGAAGTTATACACGGAGTAGGGTGTATTGCCCGTGACTCAGTACAAGCCTTTGGTGATGATGTTTTATTCTTATCTGCTGACGGTGTAAGATCCCTCAATCGTACTAAGATACAAGACAAGATGCCCCTAACAGACTTGACTAAGAATGTCAAGAGTGATATTATAAAACATATTATTTCATCTAGTCCAGACGATATTAAGGCTCAGTTTAATCATTCTGGTGGTTACTATATTTTATCGTTTACAGGAATTAATGAAACATACATCTTAGACTTTAAAGCTCAGAATCCAGACATGACTCCCCGTGTTACTAAGTGGCTTACTGATTTCAGCAGAAGTCCTAAGTCTTACTTTTCTACTAATGAAGGTATTCTCTACATTGGACTAGGATCTAGTGTTGTAGGTAAAACATTTAATGGTGTAGTTGCTGATTACGATAACTATTTTGATGTAGACTACTCAGGCTCTACCGCAATCAATAACGCATATCAAACAATATTTAAAACAGTATGGATGGACTTTGGAAACCCCGACACAGCTAAATTATTAAAACAGTTTTCTTGTGTTATAGATGGGGGTCGTGAGCAAGATGTTACAGTTAATTGGTTTAGAGACTACAACAACACACAAGGCGATTCAGCCTCTTTTAATCTTAGGCCCTCATCTTCTGGAGTTACTGCTTTATACGGTTCCAGTACAAGTTTATATGGTGCGTCTAAATACTCACCTCTGTTCTTCCCTAGAGAGTACAGAATTAATTTAAGTAAAGCTGCTAAGGTGGTACAGATAGAAATGATAAATTTAATTAAAGGGTTTAAAGGGTCGCTACAGAGCATGACCGTTTTAGCTAAAGGGGGCAAGATTCGATGAGTAATTACACGGTACAGATAGCGTGGTCAGGTAAGGATGCTTTAGCAGATTCAGATCCAGCTAAGGTTATTTCAGGAGATAGTTTTAATACTGAATTTGTAGCAGTTCAAACAGCAGTCAACTCTAAAGCAGAGTTAAATGGTAATGCAGCAGAAGCCTTTAGCGCAGCTACTCCTACGTCTGGTGATACAACTACTAAAGTAGCTACTACAGCCTTTGTTGCCGCAGCTATTACAACTGCCTCTTCTAATGCAGCTACAGTAAATGGATTTGCTTACCCTGTAGGGTCTGTCTACACTTCTATTGTTGCTACTAACCCTGCTACTTTATTAGGAGTAGGCACATGGTCAGCTTTTGGTGCTGGCAGAGTTCTAGTAGGTATTGATTCTTCAGACGCTTCTTTTAATGTTGTAGAAGAGACAGGTGGTGCTAAGACAGACGCACACGCTCTTTCAATTAGTGAGATACCAGCACACACTCACGCTTCTGGATGGACATTAGGCGGTGGTGATGGAAGTGCTAATGTATACGCTACGACCAATGGTGGCGCAGGGGCTCCTGCTTCTGGATCTACAGGTGGTGGAGCAACTCATACACACGATATTGTACAGCCTTATGTCGTAGTTTACTTTTGGAAGAGGACAGCATAATGGCTAATTTTTATAGCAATAGCTCTAGTAACATGACAGGTGGAGATACGCGTGGTGAAGATAACCCATATGGAGGATACGCTAACAAAACTACAGGTGCTGGAGGTTACAATAATCCAGCAGGAGGAAATCAAAATAATAATAAAATAAAAACAACAATTCCTCCTTCAGCATCAAATATAAATAATGTAAAAACAATATTTGATACTATTTTTGGTAGAGAGCCTAATCCAGAAGCTTTAGCTCACTACGCAGAAAAAATGCAGAGTTTAGGCCCTGCTGAAGTTTTAAAGCAGATAAGTGAAAGTCCAGAAGCAGTCCAGCTTAAAAATCAACCTATGAGATTTCCGTATACAAGCGATTTTGAAAACACTGGAATGTTATCACTAATGGGCAGTCCTAGTGAAACAAACACATACGCTGCTGCACCTACTCAATTTACTACTAGCGGTACAGGAGCTAATTACCCTGACGCTGTGCCTGATACAATGTTTACGGGAATAGGTAGTGGTCTTACTGGTGGTCTTACAAATTTAATGATAGATAAAGCAGCAGAAGGACTAGGTGCTGATAATTATCTTGGTGGTTTGTTAAATGCTTATAGTGATTTTGATCCTTTAGGTCAATTTGCTAGTCAAACTATGTACGGAATGAATGATGAAGCTAAAAGAAAGTATGCTAGATTAGAACTAGAAGACCCTAATTGGTCTAGTATGAGTGAAATTGATCGTGTAGCAAAGGCAAGATCCTCTCAGATAAATGACCAACTACCTAATGCTTACATACAAGGAAGTCAGAATCTTACTGACTCTCAATTAGCTGCTTTAAAACCAGAAGGTTTTCCTGCTTCTCAATGGGATTCTTTAAATTCTGACATGAAACTGTCATTAATAGGTGATAGTAAAAATAGCACAGGGGCTGGTTTTCTTAGTGTTTCTGGGAATGCTGCTGCTGGCGGTCTTCCTGCTGGCAATTCTAATGGGCAGGGTGGTCTTGATTACTTGAGTTTAATAGGAACTGGAGCCACTGGAGCCACTGGAGCCACTGGAGGAACTACAGGCACTGGAGGAACTACAGGCACTGGAGTAACTACAGGCACTGGAGTAACTACAGGCACTGGAGTAACTACAGGCACTGGAGGAACTACAGGCACTGGAGGAACTACAGGCACTGGAGGAACTACAGGCACTACAGGCACTGGAGGTGCTTTTACTGGAACTATGTTTAATGGGGAATATACAGGTGATGCTGTAAATCAGTTATCACAGGCTCGTTCACCTCGTAGTATGGACTTTAATAGTATATACGGAACTACTTCATTTAATCCAGCTACAGGTCAATTTGATCAACAAACATCACCTGAATACAATCAATTTCAACAGGGTCTTCTAGGACAGCTTCAGGGCTCTCAGGATGCGTACCAGAGCTTTGATCCACAAGATGCTGCCTCAGAGTACCTACGTGGAGTAAATGCCCTTAGAGAGCCTATGAGGGAGCAACAGACAGACTCTAAGTTGAGTCGTTTAATTCAGTCTGGTAAACTAGGGTCTACGGTTGGTACACAAGCTTTAGCTCAATTAGAGACAGAGCAAGAAAGCCAACGGTTCCAAGAAGCAATACAAGCCCAACAATACGGGACTCAAATGCAAGACCGTATGTTACGCAATCAAGCTGGTATGTTTGGTCTTACTTCTCAGGTAGCCGCAGAGCAATTCAAACCACAACAACAAGCATTAGGTTCAGTACCTATGCTACAACAAATCTACGGTTTTGCACAAGAGCCTCAGTTCCAACAAGGTCTAGCCGAACAAGGTATTGGCGCACAGCAAAGTGCTAATAATACAGCAAACTGGATGAATCTAGGAACCTCAGTTTTAGGTAGTGACATAGGGCAAGATATATTAGGTGATGGTTGGGGTTGGTTAAAGAGCAAGCTTTAAAATATATAAAGGAGTAGAGACACATGGCAGGATTATTCGGCTCAGGCCCTCAATCAAACATTTTACAAGTAGTACAAGGGTCATATAATAGTATGCTCAATGCTGAAAAGCAGAAGGGTGTTTCTATGACAGCAGCTATGGGTGCTTTTGGACAAGCCATAAGCCCTAAAGCAATAGGCATGAATCAATTTAAGAATGATTTTAAAGACGCAGATTGGACTAAGCCAGCAACATATCAAAAAGCTGGTGAACAAATTATGAAGTTTGATCCTAATGGTGGTCTAGCCATGATGGATAAAGGCAGGGCTTTAGCGGCTTCTTTGGCTCCTAAACCTCCTACATGGAAAGAAGTTAGTACAACAAATGCTGACGGTTCTTCCAACACTAAGTTTGTAGACATGAACACTTATCAGGGACAGACCTATAACTCAGCAGCACCTCAAGTTGCTGACGAATGGAAGCCTCAATCAAGAACAGTAGATGGGGTAGAAATAAAAGGAGTGTTCCTTAAAAGTTCAGGAAAATGGAAATCTTTAGGTGGAACAGGAAAACCAAAAGATCCTTCTGCTCGTACAATGACAACCGTAGTAATAGATGGTGTAGATACTAGGGTATCTGTAAGCAATACTGATCCAAGCGATATAGAAACAGTAGGTACGGCCCCTGCTACAGCAGAAGGAACTAAAGCAGTAACATTTGGTGAACGTATTTCAGGTGAAGAGTTAAAAAGGCAAGGTAAAAATTGGGCAAAAGCAGGTGTTTCTTATTCTTTAAAGAGCAACGGTGAATGGAAAGCTTACGATCCTAAAAAGGATAGCGAGAGTAATGCACAACAAACTTATACTCAAGTGAGTGGTGCTGATATGAACACTAAATATAATACAGACTTGTATGCGGCAGATAGAATGTATGAAGTAGGTAGTCTAGGAGGTGTGAAGTTATTAGAAGTTCCTAAAGCAACAGATACTAAAGCACCTAAACTGACCACTAGAATACAAGAAGCTCAGTTCATACATCCAGACGATACTACTAAACAACAAGAATATGTTTCAAACCAAACTAAGATACAAGAGGCAGGAGAGGCTGCTGGTACTAGCCCTATGCAGAACGCTCAATTCCTATATCCAAATGATGTAGCTAAACAACAAGAGTACGTTCTTGAACAGACTAAAATAAAAGATGTTCAGAAGGGAACTAAATCTTTTTTAAGCACTTTAGATCCCGATAACTTCACTGTTTCTTCTTTGTCTGACTACATGGAAAGCATGACAACAGACAGTCCAAATGGTAACACTAACCTATTAGTCAGATATGAAGAGTTATCACCTAAAGCAGAAGAGGCTTTAATTGAAGCACAAAACTTAACGCTTACTTCTAGACGTAAAGCGGAATCTACGAGGCGATTAGCTTCAAATCCTGACGTTATAGAGTCCATGAGTTCTGGTGCATGGGCTAACTTCAAAGAAGGTCTAAAATCATTTTTAGGTAGTGAAGACGCAGTTACTGAATTTAGAACTGAGTTTACTCGTATAAGCAACTCTCAGATTATTGGATCTCTTCCTGCTGGCCCTGCTTCTGATAAAGATATTGCATTAATAGCGGAAGGTTTTCCATCGGGTAGTTCAAACCCCGTAGTATTGACAAATTGGCTAGAGGCTTTTGCTAGACTTCAAGACGCTGATGCTGTTTACAACAAGTTTAAGAGTGGTTACATCTCTAAAAATAATAATACAAAAGGAATGCTACAAAATTGGGATAAGTTTATAGGAGTTCCTGAAGAGATGATAAACGCATATAAGGAGGCAATAAAAAATCCTAAGATAAATAACAAAAGTGTTTTGCGTGACTTCAAAAAGAAATACGGATTTAATCCAGAGGGGTTAATTTAATGTCTCAAAGAGATTTACCACCAAACTATTTTAATATGGATTCTACGTCTGTTAGTCAAGAAGGGGGCAAAGAAGACCTACCTGAAGGATTCTTTTTATCGGCTACAGAAATTGCAGCTATAGAAAATGAGAAAACTAATCAAGCAGATGTTCCTCAGTTACCAGATCCTAATGCACCCCAACAGCCTATACTCCCTTCAGAAATGTCACCTCAAGAACAGTTTGAATCAACCTACCGTTCACCAGATGAAGTTGTTCTTGATGAGTTTAATAGGTTTGCAGACAGTTACGCCCCTGCTGGAATGGCGAGGGACTTAGTAGCAGACGCTGTATCAGTTATTGGCTCTATTAAAGGCGTACAACAAGGGGTAAAAATAGCAGACGTAGTTGCTAAACATCCTGTGGCTAAATTAGCTGTAATAACTACTACAAGTGCTATAGCGGCAGGATTAGGTCAGTTTGCTGGAGAGGTAGCCGAATCTGCTGTAAAAGATGAAGATTTTAATTATCAGGATGCATATGATCAAAGCGTAGAGTCTGCCCAATGGGATGCGGCTGGTAACTTGCTATTAGGATCTTTTGGTATTATTAGTGCAAAAGTTATAAAGAAAAGCGGTCTAGATATGAGTGATGCTAAAAAAGCAGCTCAGGCTTTATTTGAAAAATACGGCACTACGTTAACACGCTATCAGGCTTCTGGGACTTGGGGTGCTAAACTGATGGAAAACATAAGTCTAATTGGTTTGGACTTAACTAAAAGCGTAAAGAAAGTAGAAATAGCCCAAAGAGAAGCCTTGTCTAAAGAAATGGATCTTTTGTTAGACGGCCCTTCTATTGAAGGAATGGGTCAAAAGATAATTGAATTACATGCTGGAGCTAATAAAGGATTAAGTGACGAATATGGTGCTGCTCTAAAAGCTGTATTAAAGGACGTTCCTTCTGAATCTATTGATTTAAAAGGTTATAATGCGTGGGCTAAGAATAAACTTACACAAGAAGCAGGTACTCAAAAAGTAGGTGCGGTAGCAGACACTAACGAGTTTAAAGCTAAGGTAAACTCTTTACTAGGGAATAACAAAAAAGTTGTTTCTTTTGAAGACGTGAGTATACAACTTAAAAAGATAGGCGACATAGCACAACAAGCTCGTAAGTCTGGAGACTCGGTAGGGGCTAAATATGCTGGAGATGCTTTTGAGCAATTAGAAGGGGTAATGTTAAGCGCGGCTAATAAGCTAGGATCTACTTATGGAAGTGATTTAAAAGTTTTAAGAAGTTGGTATAAAGAAGCTAAAAAGACTTTAGATTCAGATATTATAAGTGCCGCTATGAATAAGAAACCTAGTGAAGTAGGTGAGTTTTTACATGGTTCTCCTGAAGCTATTAAAGCTTTTACTGACTTTATGAAATCGGCAAAAACAAGAAAAAACATCACTCAAGAAAAATCTGATATGTTATTAGATGAAGTTCGTAGGGGTTATCTAAACAGATTAATTCCGCTGTCTTCTACTTCTTCTGAGTTAAAAACTTTAAATAAAACATTAAGATATAAAAAACAAAGAGAACTAACTGAAAAGGTATTAGGCCCTCAAATGTTTGGTCGTCTTACTTCTATTTTAGATACTGCTGAGGTAGTAGCAAAACAGTTAGGTGACAGTAATGCTAGATTTAGTTTAGTAGCACAGTCAAAAACATCACAAGCTTATGCACAAGTTGGTGGTTTTTTACCTACCCTTGTTGCTGGCGCAGCTACGGCAGGAAGTCTTTTGACGTTACCTGTAGCAGCAGCTATAATTATTTCCCCTGCTATTTTAGGTAAGTTAGCTTCTAAGCCAGCAAAAATAAAAGAATGGAAAGCTTTAACTAAAATTCTAACAAACGCTAATATATCTGCTAACTCAACGACTGCTAAAGTTGCTTTGTCTAGATACATGAACTTCATGGACTCTATAAAAGACACTAAGCAAGAAGCTCAGGTAAATAGAAAGTTAGCTGAAGAACAAAGAAAAGCAGCACGATAAAGGAACAAAATAATGATAGAAGAGATGTTGGCTCAGTACGAGCGAGGGAAACAAGAGTTATCTGGAATGTGGGCCTCTATAGACGGTTCAATGATAGCTGCTAAAGCGTCTGACGCTATCAAAAGAGCAGCAGGTACTCCAGAAAATGCTAACATGGAACAAGCTATAGAAACGGCTAGGGCTGGCGGTAAGTCTGTTCAGTTAGAGCCTAGTCTATTTGAAGATACTACAGCCGACACGGTAGTTTCTGATCTAGAAGCAGAAGAGGTAGAAGTAGGTAATAGTTTTAATTTAGTAGATAAAATAATATCTGATTTTGATATATCAGAAGGTATATTTAAACACAAGAGCGCAGAAGGTGGATCAGACACTATGCCTTATGGCCTAAAGGCTGGCATGGCAGATTTAAACATGACAGATTTTACTGGTGATTCTGGAAAAGTAGATTACAAATCTGCTGCAACAAGTTTAATTAATATGAGAGTAGGACAACTTCAAAAAGCATACCCTGAGTTTGATTCTATGCGTAGTGGCTTACAAGAAACATTAATAAGCACTGTATGGAATCAAGGAATGTCGGGAGCAGATGAGTTAAAGAAAAGTCTTAATGCTGCTATGGGTCTTACAGGTGAGGCTCAAGTTGAGGCTGTACAGTCTAGCTTAAAGAATCAGCTATTAGATGGGGTGTCTACTAACGACCCTAAAGACGGTAAGATGAGGCCGCTAGGTGGTCTTGTATCGCGTAAAGCAGCAGACTATAACTTGGCTGCGTCAGACTACGGGTTTACTCCTATTTCGTCTTGGAAAATAGAAAAGGACGTAGTTAAGATAGGAGGTAAGACGTATAGGGAAAAGATCACTTATCTAGACGCAGAAGGTAATGAAATAATGTCTCACAGAAAACAGAGTAATAGGCACAGTAAGTCAGTTACTAATGAGGGATCTTTAGACTAAATCTTAGGCAAATAAAAAGGCCCCTTAGATTTCTCTTCGGGGCCTTTTTATTTACTTTTTTCTATTACCTACATTATCTTCTAACTCTATGAGAAGGTCTATGTAGTGTTTAATCTTTTCTAAGTCCTGTATACCGCCCTTATCACGCCACCTAGAGATGTATTTAACTATACTACCTTCGATAAAAGATAAATTATTAGCGTGTATGTATTCAATAGGCTGTATGCCACCCATTTGATAATGAGAACCTCCTATCTGATTATGTAATGCTGAATCAGGTTCCATCTTTAAAGTCCCCTCGTTCTATAGCTATCATTAATTTATCGTCAAACCTCTCTAACAAATCTTCAGCAGAAATACATAATATCTCAACTAACAAGTCTACATCGTAGTCCCTAGTTATGTCTTCAATTAATTCTTCTACTGTCTTAGCCATTGACGTTCTTACTCCACTTATTAAGGGCTTTCATATCATCTTGTGAAAACCATTTAATGTCGTGTTTATCACACCATCCTGCGTTAGTGAGTTTAGATCCTTTCCGTAGTTTTTGGTGAGGCTTAGACCAGACAAAGACAAGTATCTTATTTTCTTTTAGCATTTGGTCGTGGATAGCTTTGTACTTCTGAGTGTCTCCAGACCTAAAGAATCCTTTAACTTCAATGAAGATATTACCCTTAATGAAGTCTGGATTGTAGGTCTTGTGAATGATGTAATTCATCTTCTCAGATTCATAACCCCACTCAGTAAGACCTACAGCAACCCTAGCCTCTAGTTTACTTCTGTACTTTGGCAGTTGCTTTTTTGACATTTGGAACATCCTTTAATAATGCCTGTACCATTTGGCCTGTACCATCAATGAAGGGACTACTATGCAGTTCCCAACCTTCAGCTAAAAGTACGTTAATTTGTTCTTCAAAACGCTCTGGTCGCGGGGTCTGTACTACTTTATAGGTTAAACTCATATTAATTAGTCTCAGTTATTTCAATTACTCTGGGCAAACTCCAAACCTCAGTTAGAAACTTAGGGCCTGTACTATACAGAAAAGTCCTAAGATCAGGGTAACAAGTATGCTTATAAGCGCAGTAAGAGCATTGTGTAGATAGCTTCATATTTCCACTTTTACCGTCTGGTACGGGATAACTACATGGATCAGGCATTTCATCTTTAGATACAATATCTTTTAAGTGAGTGATCCTGTCCTCAATGCTCTTACCTTCTGTCAAGTCTATCATTGCTAAGGCTAAATGTCCATTTCCTTTATCCATAGCTAACCAGCCACCCTCTTTAACACCGAGCCCTGCGCCATAGCCTTTTAACTGATCTACATAACCGAATGGATCATCAAATTCTACAGTGTTATCCTTGAACTTTTTAAAGGCATAACTGGAGGCAGATTTAACGTCTATAAGTTTACCATCAATAGTACAGTCCATAGAGCCCTTGACTCCATTAACCTCTACCTTATCTTGCTCATTAGCGACTGTATGCCCACCTAGACGTACTAACAGTAAGACTAACTCTTCTATGACATGACCATATAAGAACTTAATCAACGTAGAGGGCTCTAATTCCTCTTTAGGGTAGTTTTTAGAGTTAAGCCATACCTGTCTATCAGGTTTGCCTACGGACGACATACGCAATCGTGTGGAGTCTCCCCTCTCTTCAAACAATGACTTAAATACAGCCTCCTTTACGTTAGTTCCAAACAGATCAAATACTGCATCAACATCTACGTTTGGATCTGCTTTGCTGTTTTTGACTACCGAATAAATATCTTCTACTAATGTGTTTAGTGTTTTCATTTTTATTTCTCTAAATACTTTAGTGCTGATTTAACTGCAAGTATGCTATCACCAAGTAAACCTAATCCTTTATTACATCTACTACAGAGTAAGCCCCTAACCTTATTAGTTACATGATCGTGGTCTATACATAAAGACTTGCCTTCATCTACAAAACAGATACTACATAAATAGTTCTGTTCTTTAAGCATATCGTTATACTCTTGCATGGTTAACTTAAATTTATCTAAGTTTAGTTTTAGTCTATAATCTTTCCTACAAGACTTACAGGTTCCTTGTAGCTTGTCTTTCTTTGTCTTATCTTTATCAAAACCCCTTATAGGCTTCGTTATATTACAGATATTACACATTTTAATGGCACTCATACCAATTATTCCCTATCTTAGATTCACCGTCCAACGGGCAGTTCATATTTAAAGCTACACCAGCATTAATGATAGCTTCTACAGCCAATACCCCAAACCGTTCTGAGTGATCTTCTAGAACTTGAGTCTGATACTCATCGTGTATGTTACCTACAAAAGTAAAGTTTAACTTTTCTTCTCTAGCACTGTTGTATAATAACACAAGTGCTTTTTTCATAACAATCGCCCCTGCTGACTGTAAGAGAAAATTAGGGGCTGAGTGTTCAGACCTAACCCATATTTTACGTCCGTCTAGGCCCTTCAAATATCCCCTGTTAGAAGCTTTCTTAATCTTAGTAATGAGGTCAGCTAGTGAAGGAATGTTATTGAATAGAGTGGCTTTTAGTTTCTTACCTTCTGAGGCAGATCCATTGATTATAGTGCCCATCTTAACATCACCAGCCCCATAGCACAGAGCATAAATCATCGTTTTGGCCTGATCCCTAGAAGGTAGTCCAGCCATTTCCTGATTGTAGGAGTGTATATCACCGTCTATAATCTGGTTGGTGTACTCTGCGTCATTCATATAGTGAGCAAGCATTCTCAATTCTAAACCAGAAGCATCACAACCAACTAGCTTATACCCTTTGGGCACTATCCAGCACTCACGGCACTCTCTACCGTATGGGCTGTATGACGCAGGGACTTGAGCAACATTAGGGCTGCTATGAGTCATACGGTTTGTCTGCGCCCCTATAGCATTAACGTATCCATGTACTCTACCATCGTCTGCTACAGACTCTACCCAACTTAGAACCATGCCCACTCGCTTCTGGAGTAATAGAAACTCTTTGATCATTACTGCTTCAGGTATGTCTACATTCTCCAGTACCTTTTCATCTATCTTAGGTATGCCTGTCTCAGTAAACTCAGTAGGCTTCCAACCAAAATGGATCAAATAACGTCCTATCTGTTGGCGACTTCCTAAGTTAAAGATAGGGTATTCAAAGACACCATAGCTTCCTTGTGAGTTATGGTGAAAACCCTGCTCTCTATGCTTACCCATGATAGCTGCTTCAGTACCATCTTTCTTTAATGGGTTCTTAGGGTAGTTCTTTTCTACCCATACTGGCATAGGTGTAAAGCGTTTACGAACTGTAGCTTCTGCATTCATCATGCTCTCTTTGAGTTCAGCTAACAATATAAAGGCTTTCTTTTCGTCCAGTAACCAACCACTACGGGTCTGTTCAGCTATGATTTTATGTACGTCCATCTCTAGTTGAATAGACTCTACAGAAAAATCATTAACTTCTTTGAGTAGTTTACGGTAGGTGAATAAGTTTACTTCAGTATCAGTAATACAATACTCTAACATCTCATCACTATAATAACTGAAGTCAGTAAATTTACCTTTTGGATAACCTAAACGCTGTCCCCATGACGCTAGAGAATGACCACCCTGTCGGGCAGGTTCTGCAAGTCTAGACAAGACTAGAGTATCGGTTAGTTTGATGTTACTGAAGTCAATACCTAATAGACGTTCCAGTACAGGTATGTCATAACCTAGTATGTTGTGTCCTATTATCTCAGTAACGTCTAACAGATCAGTCTTTAACTGAGCTAGATTATTTACATATTGGGTAGACGTTTTAGTATTAATGTCTAAGGTGACTACGCACCATATCTTGTCTGGATTAAAGCCATTAGCTTCAATGTCCAGAACTATAGATTTAGAAGTCATAGTTACTTGTTTCCTGTATTATTGGGGCCTGACCAGCCTCTAATCGGCTAGTATCTGAGTTATAGAACAACCAGCCACCTACGCCTGTATTACCTGTCCTACGACATTTAACTAGCTGGATCTTAGTACAGTTTCTAGCATACTCATCTTCAGATAATTTGTCACGACTTAATAAGATAGTATTAAACGCAATCTGGTTAATAGATCCTGAGCCTTTCATATCATATTCGTTTACATCGTGTGCATCCTTAGCACTAGGCTTACGCATATGACTGACTACAATGATACTGACTCCAGTTTCTTTAGCTAGTTTAAGGCACTTATCCATAAAGGCATCTACGGTTCCATTCTCATTGGAGGTCACAGCAGCCTGTAGAGGATCTAGTATTAGAACATCACAGTCTAGCCCTTTAACCATGTAACGCATCTTAGAGAACAGTTCATCTGCCTCTAGAGCCCCTTGATGGTCTAGTATATGTAACTTATCTGTATCAGCTAATTCCGAATACTTCTTATGTAACTGGTCGTAGTCCCGTTCAGGTTGAGGTACGTTAGATATGTTCTGACCGATATGTACAGAGATTAATTTCTCTATTGTTTCGCCTACGTCAGCCTCTAGGAAAATACAACCTATACGCTTATTAGACTCCATCAACATGTCGTAGACTAGATTATAGACTACTGTACTTTTACCGATAGATGTTAACGCCCCTAGTACCGTGATTTCACCAGCCGCTATACCACCATTCATCATGGCGTTTAGTGATCCGAATGCTTTAGGTAAAGGAGTCACCTCTTCAGTACCTCGCTTTACGAATAGATCCCAATTACCTGCATCTGACAAAGACACTACACCAGCAGGTCTATGAGGTTTAGCAGACCACCAGCACTCGGTAAACTCTTTAACCTTGCCTTTCATCAACATCTCAGAAGCATCTTTAAGAGGCATCTGCATCACTTTTACTTTGTTAGGCGAGAATAAATCTACGATATTCTTAGTCGCGTCTGAACCTGCATCGTCTTGATCCATACAAAGTATGACACTATCAAACGACTCCAGAAACTCAAGTGATTCTTTGATACCCTTCACCGCACTACCTGAGCCGTTCTTTAAACTCACTACAGGCCATTTACCGTGAAACATAGAGCTAACTGCCAGTGCGTCTAACTCGCCCTCAGTGACCGTTATATAGCGTCCACCAGCACGACCCTCAAATACATTTTGACCGAACAGTCCTGCATCCCCTAGATTACCACTGCAAAAGAATTGCTTATACTTAGTTACCCGTGTCTTTAAGGCAACAATCTTATTGTCGCTGTTGTAGTACGGGTAGTGGTGTTTAGTGATATCTCCTTTAGCGTCATACTCTATTGTAACGCCAAACTTGTCTAGAATATCTTGGGATAATCTACGGTCTGGTATAGAGCCCTTAGTGCCCTTGATTAGATCCTCTTTATTTACCTCTTTACGAGGAGGTGTAGGAACTACTGTCGATTGATTGTGCATTGATTCACCTGATTTAATAAAGTGACCACAGCCTACGGAATAGCAGGTAGAGTGCCCATCTTTATACTTAACTAAATTATCTTTAGACCCACACTTAGAGCAAGGGCCTCTACTGTCTACTTCTGCGTTACCAGCCGAATAGTTGATAGCCATTTATCGTGATCCTTTTTTGTTAGGTAATGTGTCAATAAGTTAATGATTGCTGCTAGGGTAACTCTGTCGTTATCCCTTTGCCTAGTGGTCGAATACCACCCTTCGTCCTCTACTGCATAGTCTAGGACGTTATAGTAATTCTTTAACTCAGATATTACCAACTCTTCAATCTGCTGATCTGTTAGATTCATAGATCCTCCAGCCTAAGCTTTAACTTAGCTATCATATCCTCATTGTATGCTACAAACTGACCGCCTCTTTTAACACCCTCTTCATAGTTTGAAATTTCTGTTTCAATCTTAGTACGGGCTTTAGACGCTGCAATCTTTTCCTTTAGTGATTTATTTTTCAGTGTCTTAATCATTAATTCAGTCATGTTATGGAAGTCTCATTATCTGGTTTATTTTTTCTTTTCTTTGACTATCAATTTTACCGTACAAATCATTGTATGCGATAGCTGAAACGATAGCACTCTGGCCTCTATGTAATAACGTGGCGCAGTTTAAGTAAGAAACTCCTAAGACTCGCAGTTCTACTAGCTTGTCTAATTCAGAAGACTTCCAGTACACTTGAGGGCCCCTGTATCTTTTATTATCTTCTTTTGGTTTGATTTCTTCAGTTCTGAAACTTGCAGGAATCTTTGGTTTGAATATTAAGCTCATAATCTAATTGCTCCAATACTTTGTTCATATAATCTTCATATAATAGGTTTAGGTCAGCGTCCATCTCTTTAGGTTCGATAGTGCTTTTCCTGTAGGCTTTCTCATACTTAATCCTAGCATCCTCTACGGGATCATCTTTGATTGTCTTCATAGCATATTCTCTTTGGCACACAAGGCTGCTGCCTGTACCTCTTCAGGGCCCCATGTAGCTTCGCTGTGAGTATACAACTCATCACACCATACTTGCTTGTAATCGTTCTGAGGTGGTGTGCCACAGCCAGCTATATAGACTACCATAAGTAATATCAATAACCGTTTCATTTATACTCTCCCCATGATTTCTTCATGGGCCAATTGCTGAACAAACTCTGAGTTTTCGTTAGTTAACTTTTCTAATTGATCATCTGATAAGGGATTTCCGTTAGCATCTATGGCTTCTGAAATATAAGCATCTACAAAATCTGGATAATCATTCATGCAAATACCGTCTACTGTCACATCTCTTAAATCATATATATTCATTTTATTATCCTCTATTTAGTTACAAATAATACAATGTCTTCACCTGTCGTTAGGCTCGATATTGGGATAGCTACACCGTCTTCTGGAGGTGGCTGTGCGCCTACATAAGCCCATGACTTCCCTGCTTTAAAGTCAGCCTTAACAGCACTGACAAACTCAGGGTGATCTACTGTAAACATAGCACTCATTAAAATTATACCTAAAAACATACGTTACTCCTTTATTAATTCATCTTCTAATCTTAGCTTTTCTTCTAGTTCGGCTTCATACTCTAGAATTAAATCACCCATGTCCTGAACATGATCTTTTTGCCCGATACTATAACCAACTTTAGTTTTGTTTCCTTCATCAATACTATAACCAACTTTAGTTATCATTTTTATTCTCCATTCTTTAATTCATCTAGTTCATTACATACTGCTGTGAGAATATCATCATCATCAATATCATCAAACGACCCTATGCTCAATACTTTATCTATACTCCACTCTACTTCAGGGCACTCGGCTCGTTCATACATACTAGCTGGAATAAAGCCACCGCTTACAGTAACATCAACCCTTAGTTCCCATGACTCAACTTCTAAATCAAACGTATATTTACTACTCATAATTACTTACTCCTTTAAATCATCTAGTTCTGACAATGCTAAGTTATAGCAGTCACTTCTAAACATAAACCCGTTTGATGGGTCTACATCATCTTTAAATTTCTTAACTGCCAATGTGTAATATAACTCTTTAGGTATAATTCCTGCAAAGTATAAAACTGACAAGTCACTCTTAATACGGGTGAATGCGTAATAGTCACAATTCTGTTTTGTATTGATTGCGTTTACTGAGCATTCATAATGAGGCTGTGGAATAGACCTGCATTGTTTAGACTTAACATCCACTGTAGATCCGTCTTGCATTATGAGGTCGTAATCGTAGGTATTAGCTTGTTTCCAGCCTAAGTGGTGTGACAGTACCACCTCTCCTAGAAAACCGATTACATTACCCTTCCCTCGCGTTATAGAGTTCTTTAATATACCCATCTCTTCAGACATATCTTGTGCCTGTTTTATTTGTTCTTTAGTCGTTATGATTGTTTGCATTTTCACTTTCCTTTAGAGACAAAAAAGAACAGTTTTACATCTTGTTCAGGATGTTTTAGGAGAATTATATAATGCTAGAAGTCTGTAGTTTCTTCAGCATTCTCAAAGTCTAATGGAATATCACCTGTACCCATCTCTAATACTTTGACTCGGTTAGCATAAGTCGCTAAACCATGTTGAGGGTGAATGTTACCGTGTTTCCACTGTACCCTTACTTTAGTACCTCTAGGCAACTCTTCAGTCATAGACATAGCCTGACCGTTATCGTCTAAAATATCAATACTATAGCCAGACTTAAACTTTCGTTGTGCTACACCTTGATAATCTTTAATGATAACGTCTAAAGCCGATAACTTAGCGGCCTCTTCTTTATCCATACATAATGTTATGTTATATCCTACGTCCTGACCCTGATATTGGTCTTCTGTTAAGACATGACTAAATGCGATATAACCTTCGGTTACTGATAGACTCATAATTAATTACTCTTTTTTAGATTACGTTTATAGGTTTTAATACCTATGATTTATCAACAGGCCCTAGCTGCTCTTCAGTGAAACTTCTTTATAATTATTTAAGGATTATAATAAAGTTTAATACTGAAGAGTGCCTAAGTGCTAAGGAACTATTTTGAGTTTAGCATAGATTAATCAATTAATAAATAGTCCTGCTGTGTAATTTCGGTGTAAAGTTCTATTTCAATAGTTTCGTCTAGCATTTCATCCTCATCAATACTGTCCTCATCGTCATAAAATTGTGCGTCTTGTTTTAGACATTTTTTGCACAATTCAATATCCTCATCATCTAGTAATAGCCTGTCGCATGATTTGCATTTCATAGTATATTTACCTCTAATGGTTTAGAACAATAATAAATCGTCTAAATCTAAGCCCGACTTAATAGCAGCATCCCTAGCCTTGTCTGCTGTATGAAAATTAACATACTCTCGCATTGAGGCTGTGTTTTGGTTTTGCCATTTATTGGCCCAATATTCTTGATCCTGATATAACTCGTATAAGGCTAGCTTGCTTTTTAAGGCTTCTCTAGTTTCAATTATATCGGGGTTTTTAGCGTACCCTCTCTCGTAGATATGATCCTGTGGATTTTCATCCTGTCTAGCATATCTCAACTGGTCTTGTAGCAAGTCCCTATCCTGCTGGTCTATAACAATCATGCCATAATCTGTAGTTAAAATTAAATCGCCTGTCTCTTGGTTTATTTCAAATTTAAGCATTTATTCTATCCTCTGACTTTGTATTAATTCTATTTGCTTGAGTAACTCTTTAGACTTCTCAACCGCTAGACTGATCTGTAAAAACTCATCTGCTAAAAACATGTCTTCAGGGTCTTCTTTTAACTTACGCTGTGTGCGCCAATAACTTAGATGTAATAAGTCTAGGGCCTCATAAACGTGCTTAGTGATATCATATTTATTGATAACCATTTTTAATACTCCATTACTTGTCTTAATTGCATACGTTTCTTATACCCTATGCTTTGATAGCGGCACAAGGCGATATAGTCGGTGCTGGAGTAGACTTTGGAGTCTAATAGACCTGCTATATACCAGTAAAATGAATCCTCATTAGACGGCTTTATTAAGCGTCTAAAGGCACTGTCCTTTAATATGCTTCTCTTCATATCGACCACCCTAGCAAAACCCCTGATATTAAGGCAAACCAAAGGATTCCACCCGTTAAGAATAAAAACACCTCTTCAGTGTCTATTGTCTTAATCCATTGTTTAATTTTAAGCATTTTTTACCACCACCTCTAAGCTTGTGAATTTATAGACTTTAGGGCCGCTAGCAAATCTAACTAGCACTTGGCCCGTGTCTCTGTTTATCGACCCTATTATACCATAGGGGTTGTTACCGTATTCTAATTTGACCACATCACCTGCGCTATAGTCATTTAGATTGTGATTTTTCATTATTCTGGAATCCTATAATTGATATAAGTTTCGGTATGTTTAGGCGTGAAATTACGATATTCAACAACGAGTTTTAATGACCTTTCGCCCCTCTCTAAACGTAAGGGATCATCACTTTCCTTATAGTGCCAATCGTGTTTTGTTAGCAGTTCTTTATAGTCTGATAATTTCATTTTTTATTGTCCTTTTTTGTTAAATATTTTATCTACAATAACGCCACCTAAGACCATGCAAGTTAGTGCAATATAGGCATCATCTGTAAACACAGAAACTAGAACAAGGGCGATAAACGCCCCCGAAAAAAACCTAAGTATAATCATAAGCTACCCTTTTGCATATTGCATCATAAACCGTATATGCTCAAGCCTAGCAGCCCCTTTACGACTTGCTAGGTTCCCTAGCCATATAGCCACATCGTTACCTGACTTGCCCACCCCGCACCATATGCCCTTAGTTTCATACTTGCCGTCTTTACCTGCGGTTATCCATTGTCCTGCTTGTAAGCCTTTCCTTTGCTCTTGTGATAGTGTCCATATGTCCACAGTCTTTTGATATTTAGCCATTTTACTTGATCCTTTTAATTAGTTTATGAGTTCTTTTGACGACCCAAACGCAGACCGAAAAACAGATAATAGGTACGCTCAAAATAAGCGCGATAAATGCCATTGTTTCTATCATCTTAAAATACCGCCTTATCATCTAAGTATACGATACCTTTACGGGTACATACATCGACCCTCAAGGCCCTTAGACGGCTCATAGTGGTTCTAGTGGGCCATTTACGCAGAGTCGTTACATTGGCCCTCGCAGTCTCGGTTTCATGGTCATAGGTAGCAATATGGTGCCCATGTAAGTAGATTAAAGACTCATCATAATTGGCCCGATACTCTACCCCTGTATTGTCTTTAGACCATACACGGTCTTGGCACTCTATAGCAGTCCACATTTGCTCTTCAATTAAACGCATTATTTTGTTCCTTTTTTTAGATTAATTATTAATTCTCTGGCATTTTGTACACTTGAAAAAATACCATAATCACTAAATACAGCGGCCATCATTTCAGGATCATTGGAGACTAACGCCTCTTGAAAATTAAAATCATACTGTATCTCATCGGTTAATACTTTAAATTCGTTATCGGTCATGGTTTAAACCCCTCAAAAGAGTAGACATAGGGGTCCTCTATAAACCCCTCTTCGTAAAAATAGGTTAATGCCCTTTCCCTAGCATCTAACAGACAACCGATGTGGAAGTCGTTAAAAGTGTCCGTTAAATTACCGTTTTTATAGACATAAAATATGATACTGCCAGACCAAGTGATTTGGTGTAAGTCTTCAGTTTCTATTTCAAAAGTAGTATATGTTTTCATTCGTCGCTCTCCATTTCATCTATTGTATAACCGTCTTCTTTACCTGCTTTGATAACGTAGTCTACTAACTGCGTCCAAGTCGTAAACTCTTGGGAACCTGTATATAATTGCTCTAATTCCTCTCCAGTATTCCAATTACCAACCATGCTAACGGTCGCATATTCTGACATGTCACCGTAACAATCTATATTCTTAATTCTAATCATTTTGTACTCTCCTAAATAGTATAAGGTTAAATAGTGGCGTATATGTTGCCAGTTTTAAAGGATTGCGTATAGCATTGGTCTGAGGGTATGGAATCAACCTTTATGAATTTACCTACATCAACCCTAGTCTCATCGGAATTGAATAAACTAGCTCCACCGTATGAGGACACTCGTAATACTGCGTCTTGGTCGTATCGGTCAAAAGCTATATTTTTTAGACTTGTAAAGCCTAAGCCGTCTCTTAACGTAATCATATAAGATTGCTCTCGTTCACCTTCCCATGACCCCTCACATACTTCATATTTAAAACCCTTCAATTCTAGATAATACTCAAACTCTTTACGGGTCTTATTTAGTTCTAATTGGGTCTTGTTTGGTCGGTCTGTACTCATAATAATCTTAGTCATTTTGTACTCTCCAAAGGGGCCTATTTAGGCCCATAAAAGGGGTTTAAGTTAACCATAGTAAACATATAATTTATGTTACAAGGTCTAACTTCCTTGTCTAAATAAGTAGATAATGCAATGGCTATGTCGTCTCTTGGGGTCATAGCCCTATGAGTAGAGAACCACCGATGACCACAACCATCAGCGCAGCATACGGAGAAATCATCACCGCGATACTCTACTCTGTAATTAATGCCACTCACTACCGCAGTGGCGCATGTTCCTAGTTCTAAGTTATGCATAATTTAATACTCTATTTTGGTTTAACTTTAAAGTGACTCTAATAGGGGGATCTATTGAGCCACTATAAAGGTAAACAAAACGTACGCTTCTCGTTACACTCCAGCGACCGACTATTAAAGCCGTTACAACCCACCGATGAGGTCAGACTAGATCCAAGCTTTAGGGGCTCTAGATGGGTCGGTTAACTCCCATACAGATAGAATAGCAGGTCTAGTAATCGGTGCGCTCTAAATACGACACCTGAATACCTAAACACGACACAGCTATAAAATATATTAGTCCTACTTATATAGGTACAATAGTTAATTAACTAAATGATAAAAGTATAACTAGACAAATGATAAAAGTATGGAAATGCTCTCTAACGAATAAAATAAGTTAGTCTATCCTAAGATATAGACCTAAGCTAAAACCACTCATAAGACAATCTAGGGCCCTTAATGGATATATAGACTTGATACCTGATCAGTATGTTCTAGAATCGACACTTATCTAAACGCGACTTGGTACAGATATTGCATACTTAGCAACAACCATGCCAACAATAGACAGACAACCTATACAATAATCATGCCAACATTAGCCACACTAGATTCACTAGCTATACAATAATCATGCCAAGAATACCACGCTCATAGGTTCTTTCTCTTGTCAATTCTGGGCGCATATGTGACCCATGAGTCAGGCCGTGACTATCAGACACACTCTGGTCACATTGTGACTATCGGGCTGCCTTTGGTCATTCCGTGACTATTCGGCACTCTCTGGTCACATTATGACTCACAAGTCATGGGGGGGCCCCCTGTGGCTAATGACTGTAAACGTATACAGGCTCATAGGCACATGGGAGGGAAAATGAGGAAATAAGAGGAAGAGGTATAATTAAGAAGTCAAGCATTAAGTGGATATTTAATAGGACAGAAGTAGAATCTGTAGACCAAACAGACTGTATTGAGGGGGAGGACTAGATTAGACTTGACTTATGTTAATAAATATGTTATAATAGTACATTAGTGTCTTAGGGACGCTTTAGAGTAATCCTTTAAGAGTTTACAATAATAATAAATATAATAACCAAACTCCATCGGTAAGTATCACACGGGTAGAGCTATGTCACTAAAGTGATAAATCGCAACTACCTTATTGTATGTCTATAACTATTAGAATCCCCGTTTAGGCGGTCAAGAATCTAGGTCATTTAATGAGTAAATCAACAGAAGAATTAAGTCCTCGTACTGGAAAGAAAAAGACTAAACATAAAGGAAGTTCATTACTCTATAAGGGTATGCCTCCTTTAAATCCAGCAGGAAGACCTAAAGGAAGTGTCGGTAAGTACACCCAACTCTCTAGAGAATTAATGTCTGAGAGAGGGCCTGATATAGTCAATAAGGTAATTGAGTTGGCTATGGAAGGAGATACTACATGTCTGAAGATGTGTCTGGATAGAATACTGCCCCCTAAGAGGGATGTTGAAGTTAAACATGAAGGTGGTCAGGCTATAAACATCACTGTAGCTCAGTTAGGCAATCAAGCTCAGGATGCCATAGAACACGTAGGTGGTCAGGTTATAGAACACAGCCTATCTAAATCTATTGCAAAGAGTAAAAAGAAAGAGGACAAGGCATACGATGCTATAGTAGTGTCTGTTCTAGAAGAAGACGAGAATGAGTGATATACAGGTAAGTCTAACTCCTGCACAGATGGAGATATTTAACTCACCAGCTCGTTTTAAAGTAGCAGCGTGTGGTAGACGTTTCGGAAAGAGTTACCTTGCAGCGTGGACGTTATTGATTAAAGGTCTAGAGTCACAAAGCAAGGATATATTCTATATAGCCCCTACCTTTCAACAGGCAAAAGACATTCTATGGGGATTGTTGAAAGATTTGGGTAGAGATGTGATAAAGTCTACTCACGAGAATACAGCTACAATAACCCTAATAAATGGTAGGAAGATATACCTGAAGGGTTCGGACAGACCAGATACACTACGAGGTGTAGGTCTGGCATATGTAGTGATGGATGAATATGCTTTTATGAAGCCCTCTGTCTTTGAACAGATCATCCGACCTACCTTAGCTGACGTTAAAGGTGAAGCCCTATTTATCGGAACACCCGAAGGGCGTAACCACTTCTACGATATATACATAGCTGCACAAGACGACCCTGAGTGGGAAGCCTTTAGTTTTAACTCTACTGATAATCCACTGATAGACCCTAAAGAGATTGAAGTTGCTAGAAGGTCTATGTCTTCACAGGCATTCCGTCAGGAGTTTGAGGCTTCATTTGAATCCTTCTCAGGCGGTATCTTTAAAGATGAATGGTTTGAAACCTCAGAAGAACCAGACTACGGACATTACATTGTCTCGGTTGACCCTGCTGGTTTTGAGCAATCTGCTAAAGATAGAGGAAAGTCTGGTTCTAAACTAGATGAAACCGCTATAGCTATAGTAAAGATTTGTGGTGATACTTGGTGGGTAAAAGATATATTACACGGTAGGTGGAACATAAAGAAGACCGCAGAGAATATACTTAACTCTGCAATAGATAACGAAGCGTCTACAGTAGGCGTAGAGTCAGGGGCTTTGAAGAATGCAATCATGCCCTATCTAGAAGACCTAATGAGAATACAAGGTCGATGGGTCGTAATCACTGATGTAACTCACGGTGGTAAAAAGAAGACTGACCGTATCACATGGGCCCTACAGGGTCGCATGGAACACCGAAAGATCAAGTTCAACAAAGACAGAGATTGGAAACACTTTGAAGATCAAATGATTTCTTTCCCTAGCCCACAAGTACACGATGATCTGCTAGATGCTTTAGCATACATAGATCAAGTATCAGTAGCAGATTTTACCAACTCTATCGAAATAGAAGAGTGGGAACCAATGGATTTAGAAGCAGGATATTAAAATATGATTGATCAAGAAGAAGACCAGTATCAAGGACTATCCTCTTGGCTAGGCGAACGTCTAGAAACATGGAAAAACCATCGTGACCAGAACTACCAAAAGAAGTGGGATGAATACTATCGTCTGTGGCGTGGTATCTGGGCAGAGTCTGATAAACTACGCGACTCTGAATCTTCTCGTCTAATTAACCCTGCTCTACAACAAGCGGTTGAGTCTACTGTATCTGAATTAGAAGAAGCAACCTTTGGTCGTGAGAAGTGGTTTGATATTAGAGATGATGTATTAGATGAAAATCCCTCTGACATAGCATACTTGCGTAAGGTACTACAAGAAGACCTAGAGTTAGATGGGGCTAAACAGGCCATTAACGAAGTTTTCTTGAATGGTGCTATCTACGGTACGGGAATTGCTAAAGTTGGCGTAGAAGAGAAGACAGAGCGTGTCATAGTAGAGACACAAGTAGAAGGTACGCTAGATGGAACTACAGAGCGTAAAGTAGTTGAAGTAATTAGAATGGCAGTTCCATTGGAAGCAGTATCTCCAAAAGAATTTATAATTGATCCTGCTGCCTTGTCTATTGATTCAGCATTAGGAGTAGCGCAGGAGGTTATTAAACCCCGTTACCATGTTGTCAAGGGCATTGAAGCAGGAACTTATCGGGATGTTCCATTAGGAGCAACCAACACAGGCATACATGACTTTGGATTTGATCCAGAAGATAATGCTGGCGCAGAAGATGATCGTGTTAAAATCACTGAATACTGGGGCCTAGTTCCTAAGCGTTACTTATCTAAAGAAGCTGATTCTGGTGAAGAGTTTGACTATGACACAGATGAGTTAGTAGAGGCAGTAGTTACGTTAGCTAACGATGATGTGGTACTTAGGGCAGAAGAAAATCCTTATTTAATGAAAGATCGTCCTTTTATTGCTTATCAGCATGACCGTGTTCCTAATAAGTTTTGGGGTCGTGGTGTATGTGAAAAAGGATACAACCCACAGAAAGCATTAGACGCTGAATTACGTGGTCGTATAGACGCTTTAGCCTTAACGACACACCCAATGATGGCAATGGATGCTACACGTATCCCTCGCGGCACTAAGTTAGACATTAGGGCTGGTAAAACCATCTTAACTAACGGTGATCCTCGCGCAATTATCCAACCATTCAATTTTGGACAGTTACAGCAGCACACATTCCAAGAATCTGCTGAATTAGAGCGTATGATTCAAATGGCAACAGGTGCTATGGACTCAGCGACCAGTATGGCAGGAAATGCCCGTAACGGCACTGCTTCTGGAATGTCTATGATGCAAGCAGCCTCAATTAAACGTCAGAAACGTACTCTATGTAACTTCCAAGCTGACTTTATGATCCCTTTCATCAAGAAATCAGTATATCGCAAGATGCAATTTGATGAAGAACGCTATCCTGTACTAGATTACCAGTTTACACCTTACTCTACTATGGGAATTATGGCTAAAGAGCTAGAGACAACACAGACTGTACAGTTAATGTCTATGTTACCTCCTGAATCACAAGCCTTTAACATGTTATTGCTATCAGTATTTGAAAACTCTAGTCTAAATAACCGCGAAGAGATGATGCAAGCAGTACAGCAGATGATGCAGCCTAATCCAGAAGAACAAGAGATGCAACAGCAGCATATGCAGATGGAAATGGCAGCTAAACAAGCTGATACAGAGCTAGTAGGGGCTAAAACACAAGAAACATTAGCTTCAGCGTACAACAAACAAGCAGACGCTGCTATGAAGGTTCCTAACGACACTGATGCACAAGAACGTATCTTAGACCTACAGAAGAAAGCCATTGAGCTACAGAAGAAGCAAATGGAAGTGTCTACGTTAGAGTCTGAAGTAATACGAAACATTCCTGAGATGAAACATCTTGAGTCTGAAACAATGCTTAACTTAGCTAAAGCAGCACAGGCATTAAACTAAGATGAAAGAAGATAAAGAATTTTTTGATGGTAGGTACAGGCTATTTGAGACAGGCGGCTGGCAAGACTTAATACAAGAACTTGTAGTCATGTCTGAATCTTTAAATCAAGTATCAACCATTAAAGATGAAAAGTCCCTATACGAAGTACAAGGGCAACTGTCTATACTTAATATGCTGATCACATTAGAGGAACAGACAAAACTCATCGACACGGACAACTCTATTACATAGGGCCTGTGTCATTTTATTAACTCCACAATCTATTTGATAGACGGAGAGTAACACTATGGTAAACAACATTGTAGTTGATCCTATTGAGGATTTAGAAGAAACTGTAACTGAAGATTTCACCTCCCTAGAAGATGGGGACACAGGTGAGCAACAGGAACAAGAATATGAAATGCCTAGTAAGTTTCAAGGCAAGTCCATCGAAGAAGTTGCTAATTCCTACGCAGAACTTGAGAAAGAGTTAGGTCGTAAGGGTCAGGAAATCGGTGAACTACGAAAACTTTCAGATGAATTTCTTAAAACTCAAGTACAGGCTAATCAACAAAATAATCCTAATTCTGAGGAAGAGGCTCCTGATTTCTACGAAGACCCACAAGCGGCAATCCGAAGAGAAATTGATAACCATCCTAAGATTAAGGAAGCTGAAGCAAATAATACAAAGAGTCGCAATAACGCGGCTATACAAGCTATTGCTCAGAAACATCCTGAAGCTCAACAGACAGTACAAACACCTGAGTTTAAGGAATGGATTTCCCAAAGTAAAATACGCCAGCGTCTGTTTCAAGATGCTAATGCTTACGACTTTGAAGCAGCCGATGAACTACTTAGCAATTGGAAAGAACGCGCAATGATTTCCAAGACGCAAGAAGTTAAAACTGCTCAAGGACAATCTAAAGCAAAAGCTCTTTCATCAGGTAAAGCGGAAAGTAGGTCGTCTGGGGACTCCATTGGAGGTAAGAAAATTTACCGTAGGGCTGACCTCATACGTTTAAAAAATAGTGATCCTTCACGTTATGAATCACTCGGAGATGAAATCTATCGGGCATACGCAGAAGGACGCGTTAAATAATATTATAATTAACACTGGAGTTAATTCACATGGCATTAGGTACAAATCACGTAACAGGCTCAACAGCAGCCGCCTTTATCCCCGAATTATGGTCGGATGAAGTAATTGCTGGATACAAGAAAAATCTTGTACTAGCTAATCTAGTAACTCGCATGAGTCACGTAGGTAAGAAAGGTGATTCAATTCACATTCCTTCTCCTAGTCGTGGTGCTGCAAACGCAAAAGCTGCTTCTACACAAGTAGTGCTTAATTCTCCTGCAACCGCAGATATTCTAGTTCTAATTAACAAGCACTATGAATATTCAACTTTAATTGAAGATATTGTAGAGAAGCAAGCATTGTCCTCTCTACGCAGGTTCTACACTGATGATGCAGGTTACGCCCTAGCTACTCAAGTAGATACTGATCTTTTCGCTCTAGTTCCTGCTTTAAATGGCGGTACTCAATTAGGCGGTGACGGTGGAAGTTCTTCTGCTGACATTACTGATGCAGGTATTCGTAAATTCATGCTTGTTATGGACAACAATGACGTTCCTATGACGGGTCGTTCTTTGGTAATTCCACCTGTCGCTAAGAGTGACTTGTTAGGAATTGCACGTTTTACTGAGCAAGCATTTGTTGGTAACGGTAATGCAATTAAAACTGGTATGATTGGTAACGTATATGGCGTAGAAGTGTTTGTATCTTCTGCTTGTCCTGTAGTTAATGCTACTCGTATTGGTGTAATGCTACATAAAGATGCTTTGGTACTTGCAGAGCAACAGAGTGTTCGTTCACAAACTCAATACCAGCAGCAGTATCTTGGTGACTTGTTCACTGCTGATACTATCTATGGTGTTAAAGAGTTGCGTGACAATGCAGGAATTAGTTTTATCGTACCTTCAGCTTAATTAATGCGAGGTGCATTGATTTTTCACAAGCTTAACTTAGTTAAGTAGCTAACAACAGAGGCCCTTACTACGGTGAGGGCTTCTACTTATTTATAGTATCTAGGAAATTATATGCCCATCTACTCTTATAAGTGCGAAGACAATCACGTAACAGATCACTTATGTCCTATCTCAGACCGTAACAATGCAAAATCATGTAAGGTTTGTAGAGCCGATGCTCATATGATTATCACCCCTGTTAAAGTATCTCTAGATCCAACTGATCCAGCTTTTGCTGGTACGTGGTTAACTTGGGAACGTAACAGGGCAAAGCAAATGAAACAAGAACAACGAATACAGCAAAGCAGGGAGGGTTAACCTATCTTTGGATTTCCTATAGAAGCTATCACTATGATTCTAAGCGTCTTAGGCGGTGCTGTAATGAAGATGTGGTCACAATCACAGAAAGATAAGGCTGACCAGCAAAAAGCTCTCATACAGCGATTCTCGGCCTCTGAGGATAGTGTAGAGTCTGCTAGGGCCTATCAGAACCCTAACGCTCAATGGATCAGACGTTTCTTAGTTGTATCCTTTATGGCTATGGCAGCTTTTATATTGATAGCTCCTATACTAGACCTTCCAACTGTAGTTCCTGTTGAAGTAACGAGTGGATTTAAGTTTCTATTCCTTGACTTCACAAATACAGTTACTGAATGGAAAACATTAAAAGGAATGGTTACTCCTGAGTGGCTACCTCATGCAATTATGGCTGTCGTAGGTATGTATTTCGGTCAGTCTATAGTTTCACGTAAATAAATTTAAACACATAAGGTAAACAATCATGGGACTAGATAGGGGTTTAAATTCTTCATCGACTAATCCATTAGGAATTGATGATGATGATTACACAGCAACAACTAGGGGGGCACAAGGGCCGAAAGGTGACGATGGAGCTTCTACTCAAGACTACATAGATAAATTTAATACGGTAGTTACTAGCGCAGCCGCAGCAGTAACCAGCGCAACTAACGCAGCTAGTTCTAACTCACAAGCCGCAGCACAAGCGTCTACAGCCACTACTAAAGCAGCTACCGCAACTACCAAAGCATCTGAGGCATCAACCTCTGCGAGTAATGCCGCTACAAGCGCATCAACCGCCAGTACACAGGCTACTAACTCAGCTAACAGTGCCAGCGCAGGGTCTACATCGGCTACTAATTCGGCTAACTCAGCAACCGCTGCTGCGTCTAGCGCGTCAACAGCAACTACAAAATCTAATCAAGCAACCGCAAGTGCAAGCACTGCCAGCACACAAGCTACTAATTCATCTAACTCAGCTACCGCTTCTGCGAACAGCGCAACGGCAGCAGCCAATAGCGCAACGGCAGGGGCTAACTCAGCTACCGCTTCTGCGAACTCTGCAACGGCAGGAGCTAACTCAGCTACAGCAGCGGCAGCTTCTTTCGACTCATTTGATGACCGCTATCTTGGGGCAAAAAGCTCAAACGTAGGTGTTGATAATGATGGTAATTCCTTAATCACAGGCGCACTTTACTTTAACACAACAGCAAACTCCATGCGCGTCTACAATGGCTCAAGTTGGGCTGATGCTGGCTCTGCGGTAAACGGCACATCACAGCGAGTCGTCTACACAGCCACCGCTAACCAGACTACCTTTTCTGTTATCTACGATGCAGGATTTGTTGATGTATATCTGAACGGAATCAAATTACTTTTAGCTACAGACTTCACAGGTACGTCAGGAACTACTGTCGTCCTAGCAACAGGCGCAACAGTAGGAGACATAGTTGATATAGTATCTTATGGTGCGTTTAACGTAGCTAATACTTACACAAAAGCTCAAACAGACAATTTAATCAGGTTTGAAATAGACGGGGGAGTTGCTAACTCTACCTATCTAACAACTCAATTAGTAGATGGAGGCACAGCGTAATGGCTAGTATCATTCAAATTCGTAGGGACACAGCATCCGATTGGACAAGCGCAAACCCTACACTAGCTCAGGGTGAACTGGGCTTAGAGACAGACACACTCAAATTAAAAGCAGGTACTGGCACAACCGCTTGGAACTCACTTGCTTACTACACATTAGCCACAGCAGGATTCCTAGCTACCAGTGGTGGAACACTCACAGGGGCATTAACGACTAACTCAACTATTGATGGTCGTGATGTAGCTGCTGATGGTGCAACAGCAGACGCAGCATTACCAAAGGCTGGTGGCACTATGTCTGGCTTAGTCAATATGGCTGACCAGATACTACAGCGTACAGTCTTGAAAGATTATGGCGAGACAAAGGTAGCTATGGCTGCACACGCTGTTGACCTTGAGTTAGGTAACGTATTTACCTACACGCTCAGTGGGGGACAGACAGTAACATTCACCAACCCTCCTGCCTCTGGCACTGCTGGATCATTTACCATGATTGTCACGAATGGCGGTAGTGCTACGCTCACATGGCCTACAAGTGTGGATTGGCCAGCAGGAATCGCACCTGCGCTGACCGCCAGTGGGGTGGATCTAATTTTCTTCACAACTATAGATGGTGGCACGATCTGGTACGGAACTGCTGTCTTGGCTATGGGGTAAATTATGACTATTGAAAGAAAAGTAGGCATGGGGATTGCAGGTCAGCCTAGTGGTGATGCGGCTAATGTTGCAGATGTGTTTAGTACGCATTTGTTTACTGGTAATAACGTGCAGAATGTTATTAACAACGGCATAGACCTTGCGGGTGAAGGTGGTTTAGTTTGGCTTAAGCCTCGAAGTGGAAATGACCATGCGCTATTTGATACAAATAGAGGCATTAAAAAAAGCATATTTACAAATTCAACTGGTGCTCAAGAGACAGCACCTGCTGCCTACCCTAGAGACTTAACTAATTTTAACTCTAACGGGTTTACCTTAAATCAAGGTTATCATACTGGGGCTAATACTAATAATGTAAGTTCAGTCTCATGGACATTCCGTAAGAAGGAAAAGTTCTTTGAT
>Ga0308008_1000161_pt1 | contig 33339 bp, 43 predicted proteins | sample Neamet125_FD_203140 | JGI IMG/M metagenome (GOLD analysis project Ga0308008, IMG submission 203140) | Marine microbial communities from water near the shore, Antarctic Ocean - #125 | ecosystem: Environmental > Aquatic > Marine > Unclassified | place: Southern Ocean | collected 2014-07-24
GAACGTCTTTAAAACTGTCGGGTAAGTATATCGTCCTGTACTGTGTAAGTGCTTCATTTTTGTCAACTGCATCAAATTTAGATGCATTGTATTCTAGTCCGGTAATCTCAAACATATTCCTATCTGTCTCTGCTATAGACATAACTCGGAATAATTTTGCTTCTAGTTTTGTTTTACCAGTAGCTTGTGCTGCTCTTGATATTACCCATATTGACTCGTGTGTAGGTGCTACGCTAAATGCTGACGCAACTGTAATTGTTTTTCCATTATTACTTACGCTACCTACTGTTTCTGTTTCTGTGAATGTATAAGGCGTCCACTGTACAAATACTAGATCGCCACTATCATCTTGCTGTCTAGCAGCGGCTTCTTCAGTAGTTATACTAGAAAGATGCGCTCCTCTAACAAAATTAGTACTGCCTATAGTAGCTGTATCTTGTGCAAGTATAGCTTTATAGCCTACAAAACTACAAGTTAATCTGTAGTCCCCAGCAGCGTATCCTGACTCTACTCCGGTATCTCCAAAAGAAGTTGGTTTTCTATCTATGTTAATTGCTGTAGTAGAACTACTACTAGATACTCTTCCACCCCATGATTTACCTTCTTTGTGTTGGTCAAGTACTTGTACTATGTCTCCGGGACGTAAGAAAACTGCGTTAACTGAAGTAGTAAACGATACGGTATTAGTATTCAAATTATTTGTAAGTAGCTTCCATTTACCTAGTCTTCTTGCTTGCCCTCTAGAAGTACAACCAAATGCTGTTGTTTCATCTGGCTTTAAAAATTCTTCGTCTTTCTGTAGGTTTTCTTCTAACTCTACAATTTCTGTTCTGCTTCTATAATAGTCTTGGGGATTATTCCAATTAACCATAATAGAATTTGTTCTTGTTTTGTTTGCAGTTCCTTCATAGGTGAAGGTACCGTCTATAACGTTAGCGTTTGTAAATTGGTATACTGGGTCTTTTTCTGAGTCTTGAACTAAGTAAGCTTCTCCATTTAACCAATAAGTCATTCCTCGGAATATACTTGTTACATCATTTAGTACTTTAAAAGCTTCTTGTTTTCCGCCAATAACTAAGTTTGCACTGAATCTTGGTTCGTGCTGACCCGACGCTCCGCTATCTATATAGTTAGGATCATCTGTACAATGTATGCTTAGTAAATCTGCTGCTCCAACACCTGCTGGTACTAGCTCGTCACAATATCTACCAATTTGGAATAGTTCCCATTTGTTTACTTGTGCTTGTGTTAAGTAATTTCCTAGTCCATAAATTTTATTAGTAACTAAGTCATTAAATACCCATGCTGGATTATTACACCAAGATTGATAAAAAGTTCCGTCCCAATCTTGTTCAGATGCGTGAGGCTTTTCTGTGCTGACACTTCTTCTATAGTTTGCGGGAATAAATGTTTGCTCTACTGAAGTAACAGTTCCACTATCTCCATCTTGGTTAGTAATAACTCCTGTTACAGAAGTTAACCCTGCGGCTACATTTCTAAGGTATAGTGTATTACTGACTTTTTTATCAACTAAGCCACCTGCGAACATAGCCGCAGTCATTGTTCCTGTACAACTAAATGTAGTAGCACTTGCTCCTGCGGCTGGAGTTTTGTACTCTCCTGTAGTCTCATTAAACGGTTTATTTAGTGTGTAAGTAAACTGAGTAGCAGACTTAGCTGTGCAGGCAAATAAGCCTTCAAAGAAATCTTCGTCTTGGGAAGCACTAGTTGCTATAGTTGTATTAAAGGTTTCCCCTATAACTACTCCATGAGCAGCTACGGTTGCTGTTGCTGTGTACCCTTCTTCTGCGGTTCCTGCTGCTGCAATTGCTGAGACACTTAGGGTTTGTCCTATTACGTCCCCTATAGCAAAATCACTTGCATCTGAAAGTACTACTTTACGACCATTATAGTCTAGAGGATAATGATTACTTGGGATTTGTATTAACTTACCGTCAATCTCGTAACCTCTTGCAGGAACGCTACTAAATGCTTCCGCATCTATAACTCCGCCTACATATGCAGTATATGGGTATTCTAGTTTATCAGCGATTGATGCTTCTATAGTATCTACAAAGATAGCATTTTGTATTTCTGTAGCATCAGAACTCTGAGGACTAGAACTTAGTTTCTTTACTTTAACTGACCAATCATTTATAGTAGAAGTGCTTTTAATAGTTTCAATATTGAATCCGAAAGTATGTGCGTATTTACCACTTACCTTTCCATTAAAGCCTGTATCAAACATCTGCACCGTATGATGAACACCTGCATTATCTACCCAATTAAAATCAATAGTAAAGTATACAACAGTAGTTCTTATATCCCCTTTGTTATCTCCTGTTTTTGTAATCGCAGACATACCTGTAGTAGATATAGTAACTTTTATATAATCAGTCTCTCTCTTTTCAAATGTGCCACTTGAAATAGTATGATATTGAGCTTCGTTTTCTAGAAGTTCTGCGGAGCCTACACCTTGCATAAAGGAAGCACTAGGATATTCAGCAAAGAAGTCTGCATCGACTACTTGAGTTGCATCACCGTTTTTTGTTATTACAGTAAAATTATTAAAGTTAGTAGCAGAACCAACACGTCCTGTGCTTTGGTCTACATTTCTTAAACGTACCTCATCAACAAGTATAGAAGCATCTCCATATACTAGTCCTTTAATTGGACCTTCTGCGATAGCATCAATAAACGCAGCACTTTGTCTTGCAAACATATTATCATCTGCTTCAAACGTAGATCCGCCTCCGCCCTTTCCTTTGGCTCCTCTAATTGTTATTAAGTTTTGAGTCTTTTTCATTATCTTCCTATATCCTTCATATTGTCGCGCCAGCTATAGCCGCCTGTGTTGCTGTTTTCACCTGATTTACTACCGTCTGTTCTGAAGTCTGGTATTCCTACCATCTTCCTTCCTGCTGTTAATTTCTGTCTTGATGTGTTTGTAAAAAGTGAAGCAGATATAGTTTTTGATCCTACAATAGCTCTGCCGTATACTAGAGGTATAGGCTCTCCTTGTTTGACTGTATTGACTGGTCCACCGAATAAGTAGTTTTCTGCTTTTTCTGATGAGTTTCCGTCTGGCACATCTGGTGCTAGCATCATTGCTGCTCCACCAAGTAGTAGTCCTGTTCCTAAGTATGACAAGCCAGTTCCAAGTGTAGTAAGAGTTGCTGGTACTGCTGCAACTGCTGCTGCTGTTACAGTAGCTCCTCCAACTCCTGCTACTGTGGCTGCTGTTCCCGCGGTTCCTGCTGTTGCCATAAATGGTGCTGCTATTCCTGCTCCGAAACCACCTGTCGCGACAATCAAAGCGACTCCCATTACCATCATAAGTGCAGAACTTTTTGACCCAGCAATCACAGGAACAAAGGTGTATTTACCTTTTCCTGGCATATTTAGTAGTAGTTCTTCAGGTACTTCTGCGTGGGTATCTCCAATGATAATTTCATATCCTTGTACTCCTTCTCCTTGAGCTATGAACTGTCGCATACCTGGGCGTTGTGCCATGATAGCAGATAACGCTTCTGCGGGCGAGTTGACGTCAAGGTTCCATTCGTACCCAAACTTCTCTCCTAAAATTCCTTCTAATATTACTTGTTTCATGTCATACTCTTATGTCTTACGATCATTCTGGTTATCTGTTTCCATATGCCGTTATAGTTGTCTCTGCACGATAATCTGTTAGGTGCATGATGAAGCATCTTACCACGTCCTACGTATACTCCTGCGTGGTTGGTAATCTCACTATTCAGAGCCATTAAAATGAGGTCATGTGTCTGTAGACTACCATCTGTTACTTTTATAAATCCTTCTTTTTCAAAGTTCTCTAAATAGAGGTTTTTTCCCTTTTCCCAAAATTCCCACTCATACGAGTATGGGAATATATTTATATCGTGGTCTTCATAATAGTCTTTTGCTATTGTGAAGCAATCGTAGATGCCATAAACGAAAGGTCTTCCCAACAAATCATAAGTACTTTCTTTTGGTTCCAATTTTATCCATTTGTCATTATATCCAAAAATATACCAAGGAATACCTAATCTATCGCACGCAGCTCGATCTAAAATACTTGGGTCTGGTGGACATCCTGGGTGACTATGTACTACACCTACCACATCTCCTTTATCCGCTACTGCTTTGTAGTCATAAGGGTCTATAATAAAATCGTTTTTTGGATTCTCTGCTACATTAGTGCAAGGGTTCCATTTAACTCTTCCTTTTACAACGGAGAGTAGTCCACAAGCTTCTTTATCTTCTTGCTCATAAACGTATTGTTTAATATCTTCTAGTACTGATTCGATCATTAGTAAAGTGCTGCCCCGGGGAAGCCTCCAAATGGTAGAGACACATTTCTAGTACCTCTAAGGTTAATTTGTGCAGTTGCTGTTGCATTTCCTGCTACTGCTACTGTTGGTGCGCTTGTATATCCTGTTCCAGCGGCAGTAATATTTATAACTGTTACTTTACCCCCACCAATAACGGCTGTTGCTGCTGCTCCTGAGCCGCCTCCTCCACTAAAGGTAACGGCAGGTACTGCAGAGTACCCACTTCCTCCGCCGGCTGCACCAGCTGTTTTGTCTACTAGAACCCCAGTAAGACCTGTCCCTGCTGGATTGTGTCCGTAACGGATTGCACATGAGTTTAATCTCTTACCGCACACATCACCAAATTCCCAAAAAGAAATATTAGTTGGTTTTAAAATATCATCAACACTATCTGAAACTGCAATACTATGAGCTGTTATACATTTATATAAAGTAACTCTAGTAAGTTGCAGGAATCCGCTTGATGTAGTTATAGTTGCACTTGGGTTTTGTACAGTAACAGTAGTAGATGCTACTGCACTTACATACAGAGGTACTGATTTAAAGTTTGCATCTGCATCAGTAAAGCCCTTTGCTATTACAAAGTCGCCAACAGTAATTCCATGCCCGCTGTCTACTCCTGTATATGTAACATTAGCTCCTGTACCTACTCCTGTTGCTGCGAATATTCCTCCAATAGGTCTCTGATATTCTACATAATTTCCTACAGAGTAACTAGTCGCGGCATAAAGATTACTAGTTCTATTACTAGAAACATCTTGTCTACCCCAAGTAGGGTGAGTAGTAATTCTTACATCGTCTTTATCAAAGTATAAAATCTGTTCAGTCCCATCTATTGTAAACCTATTATCAGTAGGCCAGTCACAACCACCTTGGTCACTATCTTTATATTTCCAAGGACAACGTGCTGCAATAATACTTCTTCTAGGTAGTTTAACTCCTTGTACATCAAATGCAGAAGTAAGTTCAAATTCTACCAGTATAGGTGTTTCAGATGATTTTCTTTCTATATAGTATACGTCTCGGTTAAACTCTACAGGGGCAGCGTCTAGAACTACATACTTTGCTAGAGTTCTTCTTCTTGTTACTTTTGCACCTACCAAATCATCATAGTCACTCAAATGAGCATTCCAGTATTGATTTATATTTGCAAACCTAATTGAAGGTCTAGGCAATGAGCCTGTACCACTTCCTCGAACTTCCCAACCTTCTGACTCTACTGGAAACGCACTATAAGTTTGTTGTCCGTAGTGTCCTAGTGTAGTTGAACCAAAGTTAGAGTCATCTTTTAGACTCAGCCATTGAACATCTGCTGCTCCGTTTGCTCCGTCATGAAAGTATAATTTATCGACACCACCACCTCCAATATCGCTACCAGGTATCTCGACTTCGAACACAGTTATAAAACCACTTGATTGGCTTTGTGTTTGTACGTCACTTACAATGACATTATTTGTTCCTACGTTGGGCTCACTCATGCTTCAAATACTTCTCTTGCTGTGCAGGATAAACTATAGTAGTCATCATATGCTAATGTTTTTGAGTACCCTTCTAGTATTACGACGACGGCATCTTCGTTACCGCTAGAGTTAGTATCTGGTACTGTAAGTTTTGCTGTGTCTACTTCTGCGAGTCCATTCATGAAAGTATATAAGTCATCAATATCTGCTTTTGTTCTATTACCGAAGGCTAGAGTCCACGTACGAGGAGTATTGTTTATACCGTCTCTAACTCTCATTTCATAGCCATCGCCAAACTGTGCTTTTAATACACGAGGTTTTGCACTCTGTTGTAGTCCTCTATCGTACACGACAGGGGCACTAAAGCCAGTTATATTACTTCCGTTTTTTTGTGTTAATCCTAATGCCATTATCCTCTACCTTTAGTGCCTTGTTGATTTAGTAATCCACCCGGTCTCATTTCTTGTTGTAAGTGTTGTTGTACTAAGCCACCAATAGATCTTCCGAGTCCTTGCATAGCTCCGTCGCCTTGTGTTTGTGTTTGTCCCTGTCCGCCTGACATATTAACAGTAACATTTACTGTATTTTGTCCACCGCCACCTCTCATTTCTACAGGAACAGCTTTGTCGTTTCCTAAAGGAATGACTGCTTCGTTGCCATGTAATGTTGCTTGGTAGCCAGACTGTGGTCCTTGTGCTACTCCACCATACGCGAATGACTTACCGCTTGGAGACATTACACCTCCATACCTTGCTGGTATTCCCGGCATTCCCATTGCTCTTAGAGCGGTCATAGCGGCGGCTGTCATATAAGCTGCTGCTAAATCTGCAAGCACTTGTTTCATTACGCCTTTCATAGCGTCTCCGAATGATTGAGTACCATCTAGCAATGCTTGGAATAAGCTATCAAATCCAGCTTTCATGATAGAACTAGTCTCATTTGCTAGTTTTAATTCGATACCTACTTTTGCTTGTGCATCTGCTTGTTTTAGTATGGTTGCTAAGTGTTCTTTTCCTTTTTCTGTTTGATCCGCTTGTAATGCTGTTAAAGTAGTTTGCTCTTCTAGTAGTATAGCATTTAATGCCTGTGACTGAGGAGTAATATTACCACTACCAAAACCTAGTGGCCCTGCTCCAGTCATATTTTTAACTTGCATTTGCTTGGAATCAATCCCTCTGTTTCTAGCTGCGCTTCTATTTACACCATTTTGTTTATTGATTTCATCAGTAATCATCTGCTCAGTAATTAGTTCCTGTGCTATAAGTGCATTGATTGCAACTTTTCTCTTTCTTGCATCTTCTTCGTCATAACCTTGTTGTTTTATAAGGTCTGCTAGTTGGGTTTCTAAGCTTTCTCGTTTTGCAACTTCATCATTTGCTTTTGTTCTCATGCGGCCTTGTTTTTCTTCTTGTAATAGTCTTACTTCTGCGTGAGTTCCTGCTAGTGCTATTGCAGATGCATTCTTCTTTTCTAAGAGCATTCTTGCTTGAGCGTTTGCTTTGTGTTCTTCACCGAGTTCTAAGGTTTCTTGACTAAACTTATTTAGTAGTTTTTTGAGAGCAACTTCTATGTTAAGCTGCTTTAATTCTGCTGTTGATAACTCGAGGTTTTTGGCGGCTAGATCTCTTGTTAGCTCTAGTCCTTTGATTTCTTCTTCAGTAGCAGTCTCTTGTTCGTTTGCAATTCTTAAAGCCTCTATCGCCATATCTGATTTGAGTTGCTTGTCTTTTTCAGCTGTAAGCTTAGCTGTAACTTGTAGGTCTAATTTAGCGCCTTTATTAGCAACAGTAGTTCCTACGCCAACGCCCACTGCATTTATTTTATTTTGTATTTGTTCTTTTTGAAGGTCTGTTGATCTTTGTTGGAGACCAAGTATGTTCTTTACAATTAGTTCTTCCTGTGCAAGTTCCTTTCTCAGTTTCGTTTCTTGCTCTACGGTTGTAGTTTGTACCATTAAAGCATTCTTTAAAGCTGTATGAGCTGCGTCTCTTTTGTCAGTTATCCTTGTTTCGTGTTTCATCAGCTGTTCTGCTGCCATCAAACTCATGCCGTAAGTCTTTAAAAACTCTTTTTGCTCAGCTGGTGACCTGATGAATCCCATATCTTTGATACCGGCTTTCATTCCTGCAAAATCTGTTTCAGGTCCTAAGTTGTCTACATCTAATTGTTTGTCTATTACATTCTGCTTAGCTCGGGCTTGTACTTGTGGAGCCTTTGTTAGCGAATGCTTTCTTCCTTTTACATTCTTAGTCATATTCTCTAAAACAGAAGAACCAAACATTTTTGCTCCTGTGCCTGCCATTTGTCTAAGAGAGTTAACTACTGCTTTATTATTTTCTGCAAAAGTTTTTGAGGACATAGCTGCATTACCAAACTCAGTCGTTAACACTCTAACCTTGTCTATCATGTCAGACTTAATTATAGTCCCGTCATCCATTGTCTTAATTAACTCCATTAAAACTTTTGGTTCTTGAGTAAGTTCTGCAAGTTCTTTTAATGAGTCAGTAATCTTTGCAATCGCCGCCGCTTTGCCTTTACTGTCAGTAATAGCGAGAGCTTTAGTATACTCCTTCATAGTTTTGCTTAAGTCTACACTTTGAAAAGCTGAACCCATTTGCTCAATAGTACCTTTAAAATCTAAAAGTCCCATTTTAGCAATATCATTCATCTTTTTGATTTCGACTGTTAATCCACCATATCTCTCTGAAATATCGTCTACTAATTGCTTTTCGGCTTCTGCTGCCTTATCTACACCTTTAATCCATGTGTAGAGAGCTTTTACTGCTTCATATATCATAAGTGCAATACCGATCCAACCCATTAGTTTCATAGCTCCATTCATCATTTTTGAAGCCATTGCAGTAACTTTAACCATTCCCATTTGCGTCTTTGCATAAAATGCCGCGGTTCCAGCATATATAGCTCTTGCTCTGTATTGTTGTCGAGTTATAAATCCTTGTCTTTTGCCTAAAGAGATGTTGAGCGCAATATCTTGGTCAGTCAGGAATTTTCTGTAAGCACGTAACTCCTGCTTATTCATATTTTTGGCAAAACCATACTGTCCTTTTAATGCCGCTCTCCTCATTTTAATCTGTTGTTTTGATAGCTGACCTTTGTCTAAACCTGCTCCACCTTTAATCTTATTCTTTTCCATGTAGCCTTCATCACGCAAGTTCTTAGGGTCTACGGAGCTACCTAAAGCACCACCTAATGCAGCTTTTGCTCTTTGAGCTTCATCTGCGGCATCTCGAGCAGACTGCTCCATAATGGTGAAGTTCGCGTCAGCGGCTACTCCCATTGCGGCAAAGTCTGGTAGTATAGATCGAAGGATTGGTGTTAAGAATAGTGTCATTGCTCCTACTAGAGCATAGATATTTTTAGAGAAGAAAGGTAGAACTGTTGCGGCTATATTACCGACTACTTCTTTTATGCCTTTCATCATGTCGTCAAAGGCTTTTCCGAACTGAGCTAATGCGAAAGCACTTGGATCAAGTACTTTTGTTATTGCCCCAAACTTAGATTCTGCTTGGCTAAGAACTTCGTTGGCTACTGCTTGTGATTTTTCAAATTGAGTTAAGTCTTTTGCACTTTTACCTATACTATTAGCATAAGCTTTCATTGCAGGTTCTAGTCGTAAAATGATACCTAATTCGTCCAATAGTTCTGGTTCTGCTTTTGTTATACCTCTTGTAAGACGATTAAATGAATCTGTTAAGTCTCTACCAAGAGCGAGTGAGGTGTTCTTTGCGGCTACACCAATTGCTTCCATTTGCCCAGAACTTAAACCCGCAGCTGTACCGATAGCGGCTGCTTGTGCGGCTTCTTTAAATTGGATCATTCCACTAGTGGCTTTTTGAATATCTGCCGTCATAGTTTTATATGCGACACCAGTAACTGCTCCAAAGGCTAGCTGCCCTTGGATGAGGTTTCTTGTTTCAAAGGAATCTTTTAGGAATTGGAACGCGGCTGAAACAGCAAATACTTGAGCAGCAATAGTTGCATAGACAGCAACAATACCACCTTGCATGGTTTGTGCTTGCTTACTGAAGTTTTTGGTGGCGTTAGAAGACTGTTGGGTTACACCTTTTATTCTTCTATCGGTATTTTGGGAAGCTCCGCCCAATTCCTTCATACCTTTAGCAGCTTTCTTTGTTTTCTGCTCTAATAGTTTGAGGGATCCGTCATCGCCTATGGTGAATACTAGTTGTCCACCTTGAATCTTTTTAGCCATAGTTATTTTGCTTTATTTTCGCCTTTTATCGGCGTCTTGCTTACGTTTTAGTTCAGCATTGATATTTATCGTGTTTGAACCTTCTATATGTTTCAAGAAAAAGCATGTAATCTTTTTATCTTCTACTTCATTTATATCTAATAGGTCATTTAAAGGAGACCAATCCTTTCCAAAATAGGAGCCTGAAGCTCCGTCCCATCTATCTGGCAGCATTGCATGTATAAGAAAGGCTTCCTGTATCTCCAATGGAAAAGAAGCCAGCTCTACTGGCATTTCATCTGGGTCCGGCTCTTGGCCCAGTTGATGCATCATCTGTAAATAAGCATCAACAGTCAATCTCTCGCTAAAAAAGCGAGATATTTGAGCAAGTGCCCAGGCTACTTGCTCTTGGTAAAATTTTCCAATTCGCCAACTTGTTCTGTTACCCAAGTATCAAAATCGCCTGAATTCTTCATGAGTACTTCTACGTTCTCTGGAGAAAAGTCTAGCATTTGATCTTCTTGCTCAGGAGTTAAATCTCCTAGTAGTAACATATTTTTGGCATAACCAAGTTTAAAGCCTGACCAGCCTTTAATTACGGCTGAGGTATATTCAGTAAGAAACTTATCATCATCCATCTTTTCTTCGTAGCCTCTAGTCTTCTTATTGAATACTTGAGATACGCAACGGTTTCTAAGTTTCATTAACTCTTCTCTAGCTAGATAACAAAGTTTTACTTTGAAATCGTCACAGCCAGGATAGTCAAATTCTACTGTTTTTGTTGGAGTCATTAGACTCTTTAGTGAAACAGCTTTTACTGCTTCTTTTTTTACTATATCGTTCATTTGTTTTTTATAATTCCATAAAAAGGCGAGCAGGGTTACTGCCCGCCATAAGTTAAGTTATGAGCTGTAAGTTATGCTCACTTCATTAGCACTGCTAGATGCAGTTGCTGACGAAAGGTCGGCTGGTAAAGCATGGAAATTAACATCTACACTAATTACGTCTTCAATTGAATGAGTCGGTAATTCTAGATGACAATTCGGTAATGCTACAGAGACTTTCGGGTCATCTGCTCCGCCTATGCTAAATGTCAATGCGAAGTTATTCGTGATAGTGTCAGTAGCTTCATGTAAATCTTCTAAAAGATCTTGCGAGCCATTAAGTGCACTATTTAAGTAACAGGTAAAGTTACCTGAAACATTCCTTGTTCCCATGACATGTCCTAGGGGCTGATTAACAGTTCCTAGAGTTTCTGGTGTTAAGTAAGTCAAACTATTTTCAATAGAAATATTACCACCTGTCAATATAACATTATAAGTTGTATCTACGGCACCATACGCTGCTTCAAAAACAGTACCTGTACCTGTAGCGGCTGCTGTGCCTCTTGTGAAGATAGTCCCTACATTGCTGTCTGCCGCACCAACGTTAGTTGCTGTAAAGTTGGTATTGCCTGCAGTTGCAATTTTATATACTTTGCCTTCTTCCATTGTTGTTGCAAGCTGTGCTACTGTATCGAAACCGGCAGAGCCAGATCCCGCAGAAACATCAGATGCAATAGCTAATGAAGTAAGCTTTTGTCTAATAAAGTTTGAAGTACTTGATATTCCTTCGTTAATTAAACCTTTTGTTGTAGTGCCTGCCGCTGCTGTATTCAACTGTGCGACTTCACTAATTTTTTTGCCTTGTCCTGACCAAGCAACTTGTGCTAGTCCTTCGATATCGAAGTCTACAGAAGCTGTGCCAACTGAACAGTCAGTAACTTTATAAACTGTAACTCCATCTGTTCCAGTATCGTATGTTGCTGAAGTACTATCTTTTGCTGCTCCTAGTACAAAATACAAATCAAAAACACCAAGTGCTACTTTATTTGAATTCTGAAAGTTAAAAACACTCGGTTCCCAACTAGCTACTGCTTGTACATCTGTTGCTGCTACTCCTAGTCCATAGCTCTCTGCGGACATTGCTGCCCATAAAGGTCCTTCTACTGCAAATTTCTTTGCGTTTCCTGCATGTTGGTTAGTTACAAATGTGTCGCCCGTACCACTAGTGGTTGGTCGCATATAAGTACTAAAACTCCATTCTGCTGGTGCAAAAGAGTCGTTGAACATTGCTCTTCCTCTCTTGCTGTTACCCGCTGAGTCGGCTGCTTCACTCAGAGTAATCTCTGAACTGTTTGTAGCCTGACTAAAGGAGTAACCGTCTAGTACTGGTAATTCATAAAGAGCGTCAGTGTTGCCTGCGACAGTTCCTTTGAACTTCATGAATACTTTGGTATCTCTACTAAAATGAAATGCCATTATTTTTTCTCCTAATTTTTCTTTGGAAGAGCCTTACTAAATATTTATTTAGCTTGTGCTTTTCCTAGTATTGTATCTCTATGATGACTTCTCCGACACCTAGAGGTTCCAAAACACCTTCGTCTGTATCTACGCTTAAGATTGTGGTCTTAGCTGTAGATTGAGACGTACCTGTTGAATCCGTATACGTCAAAGGATCATTATCCTCGAGTACAGTTTCAACGTCTTCTAATAACTCTTCTAGTGCTAAAATGACGTCATCATTGTCGTGCACGTAACACCTTATAGTTATTCGTAAAAATCTAAATCGGAAACCGCCGCCTTCATATTCGCGGGTTTCCTGTCCAGCTCCAACTTGAATTGCGGGGAAGTCTGTAACTTCATCCCAAAATCTAAGTCTTGGCTCGACACTTTGAACAGAACTCCTAAAAGGTGCGGTTCCGTTCAAGCTTTGATATAATTGTGATGCAATAGCTCCGACTATGGATCGTCTACGCGTTGAGTGTGCTCTTGCTATAGATGCGTCCATTAGTTTCTCCTTATGCTAGTAGGCTGTCTGCCTATTATACTGAGTGCTATTTCTCTTACACTCTCGCCTATTATCTTCCTAGGGTCTCTTTGAGTGCTACCTTGTTTATTGCCTGGTTCAAAAGTTTCGTAAGGGTCTCTTTGATAAGTATAATCAACATGTACTCCTCCTCTTGGTCCAATGTTTACATTCTCAACTCTGGCTGAGTTTGCAAATCTACCAGTTCTAAATTGTAGTGCTGGTGCTGTCATTTTACTTGCTACTAATTGTGGTAACAATTCATTCATTAAAATTCTTAAAGCTATTGGACTTTGTGCTGTTTTGCCCTGTCCTCTTGCTTGCTGTTTCTTCTGCTTCTTTTTAGCGGCAGTTTTAGCAGCATACAGGCTACTTGCACCTGCTTTTTTAGCTTGTCTCTTGATAGCTTGTGAAGTACCTTTTATAGTCTTAGCGTTCTTTGCAAGTTTTACTAATCTCTTGTTTACTTTAAACCTCATATCAGCGTTAGTACCGTGCTTAAACAAGCGGTCTATCATCATATGAGGAACAAGAGCTTCTGCTGTATCGAGTATACTTGGCGATCCTTTCAATGCTGCCCATGCTTTAGGGTCTTTCTGCATTGAGCTAGTCATCGCTACAATAAGCCTTCTTCTTTCTTTCTTCATGAAAGCTTTGAAACCGTCTACATCACTTTTCATAGCTCTCTTGTCTTTATTATCCATAGCACTTCCGTAAGTGATATCAATAATAATATCTCTATTAAGACCTTTATCTGACATATCCTGAACGTCTTGTATCTGGTAGTCTCGGTTAAATGCATCTTTATAATGCTGCATAACATGAGTTACCATCTGCTGTTGGGGTTCATTATTCCCCGCTTTCACATATAAATCGTCTTGGATTGACTTCATCTCAGCATCAAAATTCTTTCCTACTGACATCTTTGCTACAGTAGTTTGCTCATCGGACAATTTTCCTTCGGTGTCTCCGTGGTTTCTCTGTCCTGTTACGCCGTAAGCAGATCCTGGTATTTTTCCTTGCATCTGCCTTTGGAGTTCGTCTATTCCTTTTCCCCAAAGTATTCTCATGGCATAGTTAGTTTTAGGTTGCCACCTTCCTTTATTCTTTCCGGTCTGTACCTGTCTCTTTGCTCCGTAAGCTCCATCATAGAACATTATTACATGTCTAGACTGTGTACTCTTATCATCATAGACAATTCTACCTATAGTCTGTCCACTTATTCCTGCTTTTGTAAACGCGTCAACTATATTTTTCTTATTGTATACTCTAGGCCACATAACGTTAATAGCCCCTACTAGGCGCTGTTCATCTATATTGCTTCCATTCTTATCCGCATTAGCTAATCCAATAATGGAGTTCTCAAAGAATCGTTTCATAATCTTTTCGTCTATAAACATTCTATGAACGTAAGCGGCGGATTGACCTTCCCGCTCTAAGTCCATTGTTACTTTTTGTATTCTACTATAAACAAATTTCTTTACTGCGTCTATCACACTACAACTCTATATAAGTCCAGTACTCGTTTGATATGATCAGGGAAGTCAGTACTCGTTTTCATGCCTGAAGAACCTTGATTAACTATCGTGGCTCCTCCGAGAGACTGTCTTAACTTATGTTCATCTTTTAAATAATAAGTAATTAAATCAAATATAGCCAGCTTTAAATCGCCTGGCGTTGCGGAGTATCCAGCATTGTAAGTAATCTTTACTGCTCCTACTCCTTTTGCCCAAGGTCTTGTACCACCCTGTGCGTTTGTTCTTTGTATAGCATCTGCTTCAGTATCTACATAGTATTCATAATTGGCTGTTGTAAGGGTTACGTAAGGTTCACTATACGCAGTCCTTTCTTGGACAATATCTACTACAGTTAACGGACACTCGCTGACAATAATCGTTGAGGTGAAGTTATCACTAATAGTAAATGTTTCTACTTTGTTGGTACTAATATAATCGATAAAAGAAGTTCCACAATACTTTTTAACAAGATCTGATATTTGAGGTACTAGAAGATTAAGACGGTGATCGTCCTTCTCGCCTCTAATTCCTTCAGAGTCTTTGTATTCGTATGTTGTAACTAAATCTGCCATAATATTATCTCTTTAAAAATAAGGGGAGGGGTTTGACCCCCTCCTCTAAAGTTTCTGCTATTAACTAGCTTTAAACTTATAAGCCCACTTAGAAGTAGCGCCTTCAATGAGTTCAGCGAAGCCGATTCTCTGTGAAGCAACTAGTACTCTTCTTTGGTTTGCAACTTCGTAATCAGATTCAATGGTTATTCCTCTGAGTCTTGGCATTACGTAGTTTCTTGCATATACTGCAATAGCTCCAAATCCATTGGCTGCTTGTGCAGGGAATTCGTCACAAAGGAGAACCTTTGAACCAAATACCTGACCAATTTCACCAGTAAGTTTAGTAGCCATATCACCAACTAGATTCGCATCTTGAAATTCTGCGTCCTCTAGTAACTGGAAGTATGCACTTTGTGAAACAATATATGTTACATCTTGAGGATTAACCCCGTATTTGCCCATATTCTTTCTCATGCTTAACAGTTCAGCTGCAGTTACAGTATCTGTTGCAACAGCGGTAACTGATTGCGTTAGATCTGAATCGTCTGCGGCCATCTTAACAAGACCATCAAAAGTTCCTGATGTATAAACACCAGTAGAATTGTTTCCTAATAGGATAGCATTCTCAATACCTTTTGCATGTGATCTTACAATTGATTCCCTAATTAAAGGAAGAATTGGCATGATTGCATCTTCTTCAGTCTCATTACCTAAGTATGATTGTGAAATAAGTTTGTGTGTTGACAGAACTTTTTCAGTTAAGTCAATTCCACCAAACGGTGTACCATAAGTATCACCAGCTTGTTGTAAATTACCATGCGGTGAAGAACCACTAGCTACTTGAGCTGAGGCAAATTCAGCATATCCGCTGTCTGGTAAAATAGGGATAATCATGTTAGCGGAATTCATTTGAATTTCTCTAAATAGCGGTGCTAATACTAGCTCTGCTTGAATATCTCTTTCTACGTTTGTAGAAACGATTTGTTCGAAATCGGCTGAGGAAACGCCTACACCTGAGTGTGCGTTAATTTTTTCCATTACGCTTTTAGCGAATGGAGTATCAAATCCTCTTCCAGTTGAAAGACCTAAGATCTTTGCATCAACTATGTCGCCTTCGAAGGCCTCTTTCCAATTTTTGTTACCTCTATCAGCAAAAATTCGTTTTGACTCACGCATAGCGAGAATCTCTTCAGATTTTTCTGTTAGATCTTTTTGTAGCTCTTTAACAACGGACTCTAGGTCTCCTTGTCTTTCTTCTACTCTTTTGGCAACATCATTGATGAGCCTTTCAGCTCCCGAGATAGATGATTTAACAACTACCTTTTGTTTTTCCTGTTCAGCTTCGACCACTGCGGCTTTCTCACTAACTTCTAATGCTGCTGCATTAGCTGATAGTTCGTCAGCTGCTTTCTGCTCGGCTTGCTTCATTGCGATGCTAGTTGCTGTTTGATCAGCTACTTGCTTTGCGAATGCTTCAAGATCGAACTCAGGGCTAACTGCAGGATTTTTAATATCTTCTGACATTTGTGTCTCCGGTTTGTCGGCTTGCGCCTTGCTTGACTGCTCAATCTTTGCGTTAGCGTCGATTGAGGAAGTCTCTTTAATAAAGTCTTTTTTGAACGAATTATACTCTTCCATACTATCAAATGACTTTGCTAGGGAGAAGACTGCTGCTTGGTTACACGGAACCGAGACAACAGACACTTCAAATAGTTCCGCGTCCTTTATCTTATATCCGTCGGTTTCAGTTATATATTCCGCGTCCTTGACTTTGAAACCAACAGAAAAAGCTCCAAGTACGCCATCTTTAATAAGATCCTTTACATCGCCCGCAGATTTTGAAATTCGAGCAGTAAGCTCTAATCCATTCTCTGTGACTTTGATTTCTTTTGCACGACCGATTGGACGGTCGTAATTGTGATTGAATAAGATAACTGGATTATTTTTAAAATTATCCAAGCCACCTTTCATCCAGGCACTACTTTCAATAGTGTCACCAGCTCTATCTACATGGTTTGTACTGGCTGATCCTTTGATATCCAGTCCACCATCGTCATCTTCTGATAACATTTTGAAATTATTTGTCCAATGAAAAATTTTATCTGACATAGTTATGCCTCCTTTTTAGCCTTGGCCTTCTTAGGGGCTGGGGCTGGAGCTACTACGGCAGGTGCTACTTCCAATGGAAATCTAAATTTCGCGGCTGCTAAAACTCTGTTCCATGAGCCATACTTTCTTCTTAGAAGGTAATCTCTCACAGGAGCTTTCGGGTCCGCTTTATACTCTTTTAACTCAATCCTAGAAACGCCCTTTGCGTCCATATACTCGGATAAAGCCTTTAGCATCATATTTTTTGTCATAATTATTCTTCCTCTGCGGGTGGTGATTCTTCTGGTCTGCCACCTTGCTCTGGATTTGCGGCTGAACCTGCAATATTTGCAGGAACTCGCGGTTGATCAAATCCGTCAATCTTCTCAAGTCTCAACGCCTCCCTTGCTTCATTCGGTGTTAATATTCCCGTATTTACAAGTGTCGCGTAATAAGCTGCTTGGTCTCTCAACTCAGGCTGAAGTGCTGGCACATCGCTTACATCTTCATTTAGTTTAAAACCGAAGAATCTCTCGAAAGCATACCCCATTTTTCTAATTATAGGAAGTATGGTTTCTAAATAGTACAGACGGTGATTTGGTCTAATGTTTGCATTATTCCCACCGTCCAATAAAATTGGTGGAACACCCATCGCTTCTAAGATTATTCTTTCATTGGCTTTTATACCGTCTTGAAAGTCTAAGTCTTTGAAGTTAACTTCGGTTAGATTTTCCACTTCTAATCCGCCATCGAGGAATAATGGTCTACGACCTCCTGATTGCGGGTTATATCTAGCTACCCAAGCAGATAACATTCTTTCTTTGATTTTCTCAGAAAGCGTGTTAGGTGACTTAAGTACTAAACCTGGTACAGCTCCGTTCTTAAAGAAGTTATCCTGGAACCTTCGCATACTGCCAAGGAGTTGCATGGTTCTCCATGCTGGTTTTAGTCTAGGAACTCCTCTATAAATAGAGTTGAAACTGTTTTCTTTTATGTGAATGATTTCATTCGGACTATATTCTATGCTAGAGTCATAAACAAATTTGCTTATGTAATTCTTTTCGCTAGTCTCTATAGTTACATGTTCTGCTGGTAGATGATATAGATGCATTCCATCGAAATATACAAAGATGTTACCATCTATTAGTAGGTCAATGACCAAATTTCTCTTGAATGTACTTATATCTTGAAAAGGATTAGGCTCTACGTTTAATAACATAGCTACCTTAGAACGTCGTACGTTTTTAACTACTCCTGTTCTTCCTTTAACTTGCTCACCGACCTCAAAAGGTACGTCCGCAGCGTCGTCCACTATCATGTTGACTGCTCGGTTTACCACTTCTAATTGTTCGTAAGCGTTTTTGTAATTGGTTGCGTTTTCTCTGGATTGAAGAGATCCGCCCTCGTCTCCAGCAATATGTGACTGAGAAGGGTTTAACTTCTCGTAGTCTTCGCTAAAGGTCGTTCTTCCTATAATCCTGTCATACCATGCCATATTTGTCTCTCTGTATTCCCACCCATCTTTCTTGTTTAGTTGCTGTTACTACTCTTGGGCGTTTGCCATAGATGGAGTGTAGTTTCATATGATGTTCGTGACATAATGTAACAGCTGCGTCGTAAATTTCTTTAGTGTGTTCGGCTATAAACTGTTCCCGAATATTTAATATATCCTCTTCTCCAGTTATTTTAATCTTATTCTTTCTCAACCAAATTTCTAACAACTCTGTTAGACCATGAAAATGATGAAAGTCTAGATTCTCTGTAGATTTACAGATAAAACATTCCGTCCCTTTATCGTACTTGGACTTAGCCTTGTCCCGAACATACTTAACTAGATCTCTTTTTAGTTCCATAACTTATTCCATTCCTTAAATTATACTAGACTTTGGGGTTGTTGTCAAGAACTATTTTTGTGCGGTGGTAACTAGAAGCTAGTGACATTTGTCTCGAATGAGTACATCGCGTACCGCAGTGCATCGGACATATGAGAAGCATAGTTGTGTTTTGGCTTCTCTCTTAGAAGGTTGGGATTGGGATCCCACTGGTATTGATCAAGTGCACTTAGACTTTCGTGACATCTTTGATCAACTATTAAGTTATCATTATCACAGATTGCTGCGACATGACCAATTCCTTCTAACACAGCCTTCTTCGCGTTAATAGTACTGATATCGTAGTTTTGCGCAAGGTCAAACCTTGTTTGCTGAGCTGCCGAATCTATATAAATATAATCTATATTGTACTTATGTATTAGTTTTTGTATTTCTACAGCATGTTGTTCTGTAGTTCTTTCGGCATTCAAGTACTCGTCTAGTAAATAATATTTTCTTGAATCCCAGTCAAATGCTATCACACAGAAAGCTGTAGGGTCTTTGTAACCCACGTCCATTCCTGCGAATATGTCCATGCCTGTTAAGTCTAGCTCTGCTAAATCTTGTTGACATTTCTCCATATTAAAGCCCCATATCTGACCTTCAAATACATTGAAGTCAGCCATATACTCTTGATTAAATTCTGATTCAGACATAGTTTTTCTTGCTTCTGATATATCAGTATCGGAGATACGGGGGTTCTCATGATAGGTGGCTCTGACACTTGCCCACTCTGGGAAGTCTCCTGAGTAGCCTCTGTGCCAAAACTCTGCAAACCAGTTATTTCTACCCCTAGGAGTAGATATGAATATGGCTTTAGAGTTCTCTTTATCTAGTGTAGGTCTTAGTGCGACGTTGAATGCATCTCTGCCGTCTACTAACGCTGCCTCATCGAAGATGATAAGATCGTAGGATCTACCAACGACCGAATCCACTTGATTAACCGATCCCATACGGATCGTACTATTGTTTGAAAGTTCAATAACTTTATCTTTTGCATTATCTTTTATTACTTCTAAGTCAAAGTGTTTGATTAGGGTTCTCTGAAGATCGAATGATATTTGGGATAAAGAGTAGTTAGGCGACATCAATAAGACATTGGTGCCTGGGACAAGACATAGTAGCTGAGCGATTACATTTGCTATATATGTTTTACCTTGTCTACGTGAAACTGCTGCAGTAACAAAACGATACTTCGGGTTGTTAATTGAATTGATGATGGCTTTCTGAGTGGAATTAGGTTCTATACCTAGAAGTTCCATGTAGCCTTCTATTGGGAGTTTTATAAATCTGTTCTCTGACTGATATTCCATTAGTTCATCAGCCTGGATGTCTGTTCTTGATATTTCTAGGGTCATTAGTGAATCGTTTCTTCTTGAAAAAAGGATTCTACGTCGTCTAACAGACCTTTGTCCTCTATTATGTTATAGAGGTACATGAAAGCAAGAGCTACATTTTTCATGTCCGACTCTTTACGAGACAGTTCTCTTTTGGTTTCAACTCTGTTAATAGCCCCTGTAAAGGCGCTTGCATTAACTAAGCTTTCTTGTAACCATAGTGTCCTTCCGTCCACTGCTTTCATATCTTCTCCGTTTATTGTTATCGTCTAGTTGTAACAGGTGTACCGAGTACTACCACTGATGCGGCAAGTACTTTGTCATCTGGATACTTAGATATTACTTCTACTGCCCCTGCTTCTAATGAAAAAGTTCCAATAGATGCTCCTGCTGCGTTAGTAACTGTTACTAATACTTCGGCTGCACTTGGGTTAAATAGTCTAACTTCTGGTGCATTTTCAAAGGTTGATCCCCCTGATGTGACACAGGCTGCCTGTGCTCCTAATAGTCTTAATGACATGTGTTTCTCCTAAATCGCTTATTCGCGACCTTTCCCTTTCTTCTTCCACTTGATAGCACGTAGTCTTTGCTTCGCTGCTTTCTTAGTTTTAGAAGTTCCAGGAGTATTTTTAATTTTCCAGCCCTTCAATGTTTGTTGAATTGCCATTAGTGATGATTAAAAGTTTTTTGATACAAAAAACGCTGCACTATCTGTGAATTCTCCGTCAGTTGCGGTATCAAGAACTTCCATTCCTAAAACCCAACCAGAATCCATAACTTTTTTGATAGTAAGCTGTTGGTATGTTGAGTCATCTGCTCTAATACCATGACGTAAATCTACGTCTGCCCAACTAACTAGTGGTAACATGACTGTTACTTCTGTATAGTTGTTTTCTTTGTCATCCATGTTGGTCCAATGTGCAAGTTGTAACCAAGAGTTTCCACCCTTTACATACCACTCTTCAATTTTATCAACCATTTTGTCGTCATATCTATACTGGATTAGACCCATATCTAAATATAACTTATCGGTAAGATCAAGTTTGTAACCGCCGAATAAGTCATACTCATAGTTAGCATCCATGATGCCATCTACTTGTCCAACCCACATTCCGCCGTACGCTCCGTTCTTCTCTGCCATTACCCAACCTTGTAGTGATCTTTGACCCATTGTTTGGCTTTCGCCTCTAAATAAGTAATCACTATACATACCCATATTACCAGACCAGTCTGCAAAAGCAAATGATGGTAATAGTAGTAATGTTGCTAATAGTTTTTTCATAGTTTTCTCCCTATAACTTGTTGGAGCAGAACCTCTCGGCATTCGCCACGAGGTAGTGCTGACAACTCTTTTACTGTAAGAAGGCGATGCAACTTTTCACGTTGCTTAAAAATGAGTATCGCAGTAGCCCTCTCAATAGCGAATATCATAGTTGGTAAAGATAATTTTTCTTCTAGTTTCTTTTGTTCAGCTGTCTGCATAACAGACTCCTTACGTTAGTCAAGAAGAGGATTTCTATCTTTAGCTTTACCAATGTTTAATGCGAAGCGGTCAATCCATTTATATACCTTAGCCCATAGTTTATCATCAGCTGGTGTATCAGTCATCATTACGACGGCTGAACATAGTGTGATAAGTATTGGCAAGACTTGAATTAGCCCCCATACGAATTTAATCAATTCAAACATTCTTTATCTCCCAGAAGGTTGCCCCTCTCTTTTGCGATAGTTACTTGCCAAGACCTACTGGTCTTGCCATTCCGCCAGTCCCAAAGACCTCGGCGCTACTCGCGTATACTTTATGGTACTGTCTTCGTTTCCATAAAATCATACTTTCCGCTGGTTGTAATCGGACGGATCCAATAACAAGCGGTGTGTCCGCAGATGTACAGTAGTACACAGTCTGAACTGTAGCAGATTCGTTTGTGAGTCTGATATAATTAAGTCTGTTTCCTAAAGTAACTGCGGTTTCAAGTGTTGTGGGTAGCGGAGATACCGCTTGCCCTGGTGAAAATGCTAACATTTTGTGTTTTCTCCTATTTCTTGGTATTCTACCATTTTACTTTGTCTGCCCAATAAGCGGCTGACATTTTACCACGCGCAATATTCTTGGCGTGACGTGCTTTAAAACTTCTTCTCTTTGCTTTCATTCGGGCTGACTCGCCTGCTTTAGGTTTCCCTGCAGTACTAGCACCCTTCTGTCCAAAGCGTATAGTTTTAATTTTTGTTCCGACTTTAGCCACAACGATGTGTGATTTAGTCTTATGACCGGGAGTCCTCTTAGGCTTATTAAACCCTGCAACTCTCGCTCTCTTAATTCGGGGGTCTTTTCTACTACCCTTTACTTTTGTTTTAGTTCTTCTTCTTACTGCCACGTTTTTTCTTCTTCTTAAAACCCGCTTTCATAAAAGCAAAGGCTTTCTTAGTCACAGTAGATTTCTTCTTGGTTCTACTGGTACCCGCTTTCTTCCGTGCAGCCATATTTGCATATAAGCCTTTCTTCTTTGCTGGCTTCTTTTTCTTTGTTGGTCTACCCCTACGTTTACCGTAAGTTCCTTTACCTGCTGGCATACTATCTCCATGTTCCCCGAAGGGCCTAGCTTAACGTCTTAAAGAAGCAGGTAGTTTACCGTATCCTCTTTTTCTGCGTTGAAGCTGTGTCTTTCTTGCCGCTAGTAAGTTTTTTCTAATGTTACGTTTTTCTGTAACGCACTCACATGGGTCACATTCGCACTTAACACAAGCACAACCTACTGTTGGTGTTTCAATTTCTTTATCCATTTGCATATCCCATTGCTTCTTCTTTAGAAGCGAATTTTATTTGTTTGCCCTCAGGCGTTATGAGGCAATGTGAGCCTCTTTTAAGATGGTATCCCCAACCACTAGGAAAGTCAGCTTTGACCTTAGTCTTAACTACTTTTGTTTCTGGTGACTTGCGAATATCCTTCTTGTCATAATCATCTTTCATTTGTTTCTCCGTTAAAGGAATCTATCCCATGGACAGTAGTGCCCAGATGACTCCTATGGCTGCTGTTAGTCCAGCACCTGTTACGCCGATTAGTATTGTTTCTATACGTGTTATTGATGTCTCAACACTATCGAATCTATTGGCGGACCTTCTTTCTATGTCTTTCAGCTGATTGAAGACGGTTTTCCACCGCTCAGCACAGACTGCCTCATGCTCTCTCAACTCCGCTGCTAAGTCATCAGTTTTCATTTATTATCCGTTCCTCTTTTCCTGTGTAGATTTAGGTACACAATCTAAAGTATAGCAAATTTTCAGGGTCATGTCAAGAACTATTTTTGTATGGTATATATTTTGACTGGCTCGGTCTTGCCTTTGACAACCACCTCGTCTATAAACTCATACTCATAGCCATCGACTAGGGAATGTTCACTAATAATTAGATCTGTCTCATACTGTTTACACGAGCTCTCTAGGCGAGCAGCTAAGTTAACAGCATCGCCAAGGACACTATAATCGAAACGAGTACTACTACCCATGTTACCGACAACACAAGGTCCTGTGTTAATTCCGACTCCAGTATGTATCTCAGGGCTTCCTTCAGATTTGAGTACAATGTTTAACTCCTCTAAAGCATCTCTCATTTCGAGAGCTGCAGCTATGGCCTTTCTTGGGTGATCTTCCACATCGAGAGGAGCATTCCAAAAGGCCATTATGCAGTCTCCCATGTACTTATCAATAGTCCCCTCATGCTTCATAATGATGTCACTCTGATTAGTTAAAAAACGATTTACCAGTTCCACTAGTTTTTGTGGATCAGATTGGTAAAATTCCGAAATTGGGGTAAATCCTCGAATGTCAGAAAATAAGAAAGTTAGTTGTTTCGTCGACCCACCCAATCTCAGTAATGATGGGTCTTTTTGTAGGGCTTCGACTTGATGAGGGGATATATACGTCCCGAATTGTTGTTTGATCTGTAATCTCAGCAAGAACTGTGTAATAAAACTCTTGAATTGTACAATACTCCAGAATAAGAACAGTATAACTAGCGAGCCAGAAACGTCAAACAAGTAGGAAGACTCTATAAGCTTCCAAGAAGAGTAGCCGAGACCCCCTAATAGTACTAAAATGACGGGTAGGCTGAAATATATTGAACCAGAAGCTAAAACTATTAGTAACATTCCGATGAGTACTACACCTAACTGAGCTGGGAAGCTCCACGAAGGTTGCGAGAGGGCGTTTCCGTTTACTAGGGTGTTTAAAACACTTGCCTGTATGTCATGAGGGTACATTGCACCCGCAGGCGTAGCAACAAGGGGAGCCACACCCTCTGCAGTGACACCAAATATTACAAATGGTGCAGGGATAGGCTCTCGCATGTAGTCTGCGGCAGTTTGTCGGTAGAACTTTGTGTTCCAATTAGCGTACACTCTGCCGTTTTGATCGGTTTTTATAGTATCATAACGAGGAAGTCTAACGGCTTCGACGCCTACTTCGTTTGTTTTGATTTGATAGCTTGGATCGCCTGTTGCCAATCTTAACATTTCTAGTGCGAAGCTTGGATACAGCTTTTCTTTTGAAGATATGACCAGCGGTAGTCTTCGTACTACCCCGTCCAGCTCCGGGACTGTGCTTATTAGTCCTACTCCTTGAGAAGTTAGTTTTGATCTTAAAATTCCTGGGTAATTGTATAGCCATTCGGTGGGGTCTCCTGCTCCTAACTGCGCCGTACCTACATGAGGTCCAGAATCAGTCGCTTGGGTACTACCTACAAAGGATAGTACGGTTGGTTTAACGTTTAATGCGTTTTGAAATGGAACATCTTGTCCGTGTATGTCTCTATCTGGGAAAGTTATGGTTATACCAGGTGTTCCCTGAGTTCTCGTTAGCAGTTGTGCATAAAAACTTCTAGGTAGAGGGTATCCTTCATAGGCTTTTACTATTTCTTCGTCTATGTCTACTAGTAAAATCATTTCATCTTGCACAGCGTCTCTAGACATGATTAGTGCGTCAATGCTTTTTAAGGATAATATTTGAAAGGGGTAGGGGTTCCATACTAAAACTGATAGTAGGAGTATTGCTATGATTGGAGTTATTAGTCTCTGCATTAGTCTTGTTGTGTAATTGATATTGTTTTTGTACAGCCTGAGCTACAGTTGAATGTGGTGGTAAAAGCTTTTGCACTAGCTCCTGTTTGAGTAACGTCTATAGTGTAGTCACCAGTATTAACTTGAATAAAAGCTTGATGTGCGCCGTTGCCTGATTGTGTAAGATCTACATCGTTACCTCCGCTGTAGTACTTGACATCGCCGTCTTTATTGCCACTACCTGACTGTATGATTGTAGTCTCGTTGTTGTGTCCTGTATTGTTATTGTATATGTACGCGTTATGTGAGCCAGTACCTGTTTGAGCTATTGTATGGCTGCCGTCATCTCCGAAAGAGAGTATCTTGGCGTATTTGGTATTTCCAGTTTGACTGATTGTATAGGTATTGTCATCTCCACTACCGAGTTGCTCAGCGTGGTTACTATTACCGTCCTGTGTAATAGAACTAGTATTGTCATCTTCGTCTTGGTCTATCCAAGCAAAGTTATCGTTGCCGTCTGTGTTGATAGTATATCTATTGCCTATGTGATTAGACCATACAGTATATATACGACTAACGTTAGAGTTACCGGTTACATTGCTTGTAAGGTTTGCTGAACCACAAGTATGTGAGTTATAGCTATATCCTGAATGAGCATAGCCTCCAGTATTAGCACCACAAATAATTGTAGTCGCATTACCGTTGCCCACTTGTTTTGCAGTTATAGTACTACCACTACCTTTAGTTACGATAGTCATAGTGTTATCCCCAGCAATTAAGTTAAGGGGACTGAGTAATAATAATAACGTTATCGCCCGCACCATTTACATTTACCTCCATAATTACTCCTGCATTGTCTAAGTACAGATATGTTCCTGCACTTGTATCAATACCTATATCATATCTATTTTGTCCTTCATGTACAAAGAAAAGATAGCCATCTTCCACAAAAGTATAAGTCTGGTATAAAGGGTCGTACCCTGCTATGATACCTTCTAACTCTACTCCGTTCAACTGTGTTACTTTTCCTTTCTTCTTGCTACCTGTTTCCATGATAGCTAGTAAGTCAAGTAGGAACTCTACATTTAATAAATCTATGTCTAATCGCGTAACTTCATCTTCTTCGTCGCCACACTCGTCTACTAAGAAATCACAGTCCAAGTCTGGGGCATCATCTAGAAAATCTTTATCTAGGTCTGCCGTAGGACTTAAGCCTGATTCTTGTTGAGCTACTGCTTCCACAATAGCCGGTGGTTTATTAACAATAAGTAGATTATCAATCATTCCTAGTGTTAAGTTACCTAACGTGACCGGGGGTGTTGGTCTAGACTCGAAGGTTGTCACCATTGTGGCCTGGAAAGGTTCATTGAGAACTTCAGTTCCTGCCCACGTCTTTACAGTGATTTCCCCAGAAGAAGTTCCATCAGCATTAGGCAGTAGTATAACGAGACTTCTTCCAAGCTCATCTACTGTTGTAGTAAAGTCTGTACCACGAATACCGATAGTAGCGCTTGGAGTCTTAATCGAGATATTCTCTTTGTTAATCATTCCAAGCTTGCCAGTAATAAAACGAGCTGTTCCAGATGCCATGTTTAGCGCAAGTTTACTTTTGCTAGGGTCAGGGTCAAATATGAATTCGTCTATTACTACTTTTGAGTGTTCTGTTAGTTTAAGAACTGATGAGTCTAAAAACTCGATTGCCACTCTTCCTTTTCCAGTTCGTACGTCGTCATAAGAAAAAATATCGGAGGCTAGTTCGGCAAACATAGTATCGCTAGATTCTAATCTAGTTATCTCTGCGTTACCTCGTAGCTCCGATATCTCTCCAATCTCGGTTGCATATGCATATTGGGTCGCGATCCCTAATAAAATTAACAGCCAGAAGCGCATTGGTCCACATCTATAGTTCCACTAGAAGTAGTGGCAATTAGATTAAGTACGTTAGTACTTGATGTATCAGTCTGATGAACTGTAACGGTGTTTGAGGCACCATTTAAGTCTACAGTGATAGCATGGTTAGCTGAGCCAGTTTGTTGAGTAGTAATTTGATTACTATTTCCATCAATGTCCCAATTATTTATACAACCAACGACTTCACAAATACCTGTATAAGTATTAGAAGTTCCGCTGATTACAAAATCTTGGTTTCCTGATGTGGCTGCAGCTGACGCGCCCTGAGTAAACGTAAATGTAGTTGAATCACCAACAGTAGTGTAGTCAAAGTCTGTCCCTGCTACATCACCTGATGCTCCTACATTAAATAGTCCGGCGGATGAATCCCCGGTATTTTTAAACGTCCAGCTAGTATTGTTACCTTGTAAGAAACTACCTAAGAAACTATTAGAATCACCGATTTGATCGATGTCCATAGTCATGGTAGTACCTGATAAGGTTACCCTAGCGTTAGCGGCTGTTCCGACCTTGTTGGTTGCTCCAATTTGGTCTATTGTTAGGGTAAGTCCTGTACCCGTCTGAGTAATATAGATATCGTTATTACCCGCATATGTGAAAGTTGTTAATAGTAGTAAAAAACTACTTAGAAGTATCTTTCTCATCTTTTATCTCCACAAGTGCAGCATAATTAAAATCCCACACTTCCTTTTCGAGACCTTGAACAACCAACCCGTATACCGCAGCTTCAATTGCTGCACGGACTGCGTATCCAACTGCCTCGTTTTCTGTACTACCAATCTCTGACTCCACTAAGGAAGTACCCATCTCGTAGAAACGGAATAAGTCAGTACCTGACCCAGTTGATAGTATAGTTTTTGTAGCGGTAACATTTAGCAAGACCTCACCAGTTTGCACTAGTACTGCTCGCAAGGACACCGTTACTTTGTCCTCTCGGTATTGATTTTTGATTCCGACACCTAAGTATCGGGCTCCCATACCGCCGGTTCTTAAATTTGTGTCATAGCTTATGATACCACCTTCTAGTATCATACCTGCGTATAGTAGAGGCTTGAGAATAGTTGTCTCAGCTCCGTCTCTATCGCCGCTATATAATTCATAGGTGTTTTTGATTAGCTGTCTTTCTCTAGACAGTCCGTCCATTCCAGTTCTTTCCACAACCGCGAACCAATTTCCTCTACCTGCATCACGTAATGCTTCTATAAGTATATGGTGAGGGCCTTGGGTTACTGCAGTACTAAAACTAGCAATATTATCTCCGCCTTTTCGTTGACCAGTAAGGTCACTAAAGTTATAGACTGCAACTACAGTCTTTTGGTTAGGGTATGGTAAGTTTAGGAGTTGTTCTGTTGCCGAAGGCTCGATTACCGGTCCTTGAACACAGATGAGTCCCGGCATACAATTAGAATGATTAGATGGCATGCCAATGCTCGCACAGCCCGACATAAGCACAAGTAAGAGGGCTATAGTAGCCAGCTTACCCATCACATCCACTCCAACATCCACCAAAGCTGCCTATTGGTATGATTATTACGGTTGAGGAGATCATTACTCCGTCAAACCATTCTTCTACTGTTAAAGTAATATTTATACCATCATTTAGCCATACGAGTCTGTTTCCTTCTAGCCAGATTTCTCCAGTTACAGGATTCTCTGCTGTAGGCACACCATCATAGTTGAAAAGTGATTCTGATATGTCTTTTGCTAATGTTGAGTAAATTCTTGATTCTAAGTTTCTGAGGAACTTAGCGAGGGTTGTGTTTTCAGCTTCACGGGCGGCATCATCTAAAGCTTCTTGAGCTTTTTGTGCGTTCGCTTCTCTTCTTGTTCTTTCCTGTTCATCGATAGTCAAATAATGTGCTGACTGCCCGATGCCCGAAAAGGAAGGCGAACCGAATTTATGGATTAGTTCTGTTGCGCTAATCGAATTTGTTGTTGTGACTAGTAGTACTAGTCCTATTAAGTATTTCATTTTCTCTTATCTGTAGCACCGTGTCTATTTTCTCTTGTAGACGGATTATGTCATTATCAAGCATCCTAACTTGATCTATCAATTTGATTAGTGCCATATGTTGGCTACTGATAGCAGGGTTGATGACATTCTGTAGAGCACCCCAAATGTAGTAAACAAAGTACCCTAGGGATACCATCATTACTGTTGGGAAACCGAACTCTGAGATTAGGGTTGCTACGTCCACTAGTCTCTTCTCACGTCGATAGTGCCATCTTCAACAAAGTTTTCTGCTCTGGCTATTCTATCTAAATCTGGTTTTAATCCTAACGCAGCACTTACTGCTGTGTCTAGTTTTATTACGTCGTTGTTAATTGTTTTTACTCTTGTAGTTAATGACTTTGCGAACATCTCTAAGAGTTTTACGTTCTTAACTGTATCATTAACTTTCTGTTGCATTATTATAAATAAAAACCATAGCATGACTAGAGCCCCTGCTATAGGCGCTCCGACTTCTGCTATTAGCTTAAAGACCTCCACTAGAAGATCGCACTAACTCCACAACCACATTTGCTTTGTTCATTTGGGTTACGGAAGGTAAATTCTTCATTGATGCCATTGACTACCCAGTCTAATGTAGCACCGTCTAACATTGTAGTACTCATACGATCGATCGCAATCTTGAAAGTAACGAAGTCCATAATAATGTCATCAGGTTCGCTAATAGTATCAAGAAAGTCAAACTTATACTCAAAACCAGCACAACCACCTGGCTTAAGCGCAATACGAACACCGCCGCGCTCTCCTGCGCGTTCAAGTAGTTTCTCATAGGCTTCATCTGTCACCTCTATCATTTCGGTGGGTTGTTATGTCCAAGCATTGGTGCATCCAATATTGGGTGAGAGTAATCAGGTGTCTGCTTTGTCTCATAGTCTACCATTGCCTGTCTAATAGCATCTTCTGCTAATACACTACAATGTAATTTAATTGGGGGTAGTTGCAGTTTGTCTGCAATGTCCTTGTCTTTTATTAGTTTAGCTTCATCGATCGTTAATCCCATCATCATGTCTACAAACAATGACGAAGACGCTATTGCACTTCCACATCCGTATGTCTTAAATTTAACATCTACGATCTTTTCATTATCATCTAATAATAATTGCAACTGCATTACGTCTCCGCACGCAGGTGCTCCCGCTAGTCCTGTTGCGACTTTCGGGTTGTTTCTATCTAGGGAACCAACAGCGTGTTTCTGTGGATTCGCAAGTACGGCTTCAAACCGTTGTACTACTTCTTTTGAGTATGCCATTTTTCCTTAATATTTCCTCTACTATTTCATAGCGTTCTCCAAAGGAAAAGCTAACTATGAACCTGTCTATTGTACATGGCGGTACGCCGTGCATCTTTGTATTATCTAGGAGAAACCGCCCATAAGGGTAAGTAACTCCTTCAACGGTAATTCCAGAGAATTTACGTTGATAAACAAAGTTAATACAGCACTTTGTTTTAAAATCTACATGAGGTTTTAACTCTTGTCCCGCTTTCAGCAAATAAAACCGTATCAATGGATTTAACGGTTTCGCGAGTATTTTTGCGGTGTTTTTCAAGTATCCTGTTGGGTCATACTTTCCAAGGTACCCCGGGTCCCATAAATGAGAACCCTTAAGTACATACCAATTATCAAATAGTTTCGCCTGTTGACCTAATCGGTCATTTCTCTCATATTCGGCGTATCTCTTTGCGTACTTACCAAAATTACCCGTTAAGGTCTCTGTCATCGGAGTCATGTCTCGATGGATTAGGTAGACGGGAATTTTTCCCCAGTCCATATCAAAGGTAACTTGTCTACATCCAGCCATCGCGCTTTAGCAACCCCGTAATCTTTTCAAAACTTGCTGTCGTATATGTTAACATCATAGTAAACCTCGTTGTATTCACTGCGGGTACTTCGTGTTCATATTGGGGATCAAAAACAAATCTGTCGTAATTATATACATTCCCATTCAGTATCAATGGCGCTATGGGTATCGAGCCATTTGGCATAATAAAATTTATGTTGCAACTCCGATAAGCATCACGATGGGGAGGATAACCTGTCCCAGCCGGTAACTCAACAAAGCTTATGTAATCCATACAGCCATATCCGAAATTCGTGAAAATTTTCTCTAATTCAGGGTAACTGTTCAAATTTTGGTTAGCCACTCTTACTATCTTCGAATAAGAATTCTGGTTCCAACCACTGCCTGTTCCGCCTTTGTTCTTAAAGTCTTTAAGTTCTTTATCAGTTAGATCTGGTCTGGATTTTCTAATATCATCATCACTCAGTCTAAAAACTTCCATATTTTCGAGAAGTTTAGTATAGGGTATCTGAGTCCAGTCAACTTTATATTTAATGGGTCGTATACGATCCATTGCTATTTACCCGCTAGGATTTAAGATAAGTCCGTCAACCCAATTCTCAGCAAGATCTTCTGAATATGCCTCGGAGTGGTTGTACGCTGCTCTAGATTCTAGTAATACGTTGTCCTTGTATAGTTCAACGAAAAACCCGTTTGCGTCCCGATTTACGATAGCCTTTCTCCCAGTCTCTGATCGTTCGAATGTGTGATATAGTGTTGCCATGTTTCCTTAATCTTTATTACCTATTAGTTTTTCCATCAGTTTGCCGTAATTTCCTTGTCCAAAAGGTAGTTCGTTTATCTGGACATTAGTTTGTTGCTTCACGGGAGCAAATTTTGCTTTCTCCATCTCTGCCATAGCTTTTATTTCATCCATTCGCATCTTATGAGCCATTTGTAGTAGATCAGCGACATCTTTATTAGTATAAATCTGACTTTCATCTGCTTCTGCCAATTTCTCTTCGATTATGTTGTCCAAGGCGCTAGCAAGTTTGAATCGGTTTCTGTAACCAGTATCTAAATACACTTGATCGATATATTGTTTGATTTCTCGTTTATTAAGATATTCACTTACTGTATTTTCGTCTAGCTTTAGGCGAGTACATACCTCACTTACACTACCAAGTTGTAGATAAGTATTTGCGACTTCTAATCCCTCAGGACTCATTTTTATTGCTATTTCATTTTTCATACTAGTAGTATACTCTAATTTTATACTCTTGTCAAGAACTATTTTTCTGCACTCCACTGTGAAGCCATTGCGTAGGCTATACCAAAGTACGTCACCGATCGTTTATGACCGTCCCCGCCACCTAGTCTAGATTGTCCTGCGTCAGATTGGTTATCCCAGCGTGGTAAGCCTTTAACGATCCTAGGCTCTATCTTCTCTTCTCCTACTAGTGGAGGAAGTCCTCTCGTCCATAAGCCTGTCTTTTTTGAGGCATCTTCTCCAAAGTCGTAGGGTTGTATATACTGAGGCTTTGGCATGAAGGGTAGTCGAGTGTTGATGCAGCCTACGGGATTTTCGATGCACACGCGTTCTATTGGGGCATCCCATAGTGCTTTTACAAATAGTAGTGCATCTTCGGTTTTTAACGCTCGTTCCGGCTGGCGTTTGTTCCAATGTAATCCGCTAGAAGATAGATAAGTACATGGAGGATGAGCAATCATCATATCCCATCCTTGATCTAGTATCTCCAGTACATCACCTTGGTGGTGCGGGCCTAGTGCTTCTGTTGGTAGTGTGTCACAAGAAACTGCGTCATGCCCCATAGCAATGAAGCAATCTCTTACAATGCCTGAAAACTCACAGGCAATTAAAATTTTCATAAATTCTCCTTAATAGATGTCTATTATAACAAGTCTAAGAATTCTTGTCAAGGTTTATTTTCGGGGGCATCGTCACGATGTGCAGTTTAGCGTCTTTTTTCTTTTTTGAAATTTTTTTAAAAGTTTACATGTAGAGGGGTCAAGAGCGTGAGTCTATGCAATGTCTAATAACCGCCCCTTCACTAATGAATAGGTAATGAATAAATCCCTGGGCGGTCGGTCAATCCCTGGGCGGTCGGTCAAATATGAACCATATCGAGGGCAAGAAATAAAGCGGAAACTTACGCGGAATCGCTTTATCTTACGCGAATCATTTGCTATAATTATATTAAGGATGAGAAACGGGTAGGCGGGTTTTTTGAAAATTCCCAAGCACCAAGCCCCGAGGTCATCCACGAAGCGAGTAAGACGCGACCAGTCGGGACAACGACTCAAAATAAAAACTAGAAAATACTAAAACTCTAAATTATGGGAGATTTGAA
>Ga0308008_1000169_pt1 | contig 32632 bp, 56 predicted proteins | sample Neamet125_FD_203140 | JGI IMG/M metagenome (GOLD analysis project Ga0308008, IMG submission 203140) | Marine microbial communities from water near the shore, Antarctic Ocean - #125 | ecosystem: Environmental > Aquatic > Marine > Unclassified | place: Southern Ocean | collected 2014-07-24
CTGAACCACGGCCTCCTCCAGCAGAAGTTATACTATTAAACACACTTGAGCTGCCTGCAGTATTAGCAGCACCTCCCGCTCCTACTGTTACTGTATAGTTTGTTGATGGTGCAAGAGTAAGAGCGGTTTCAGACGCACCTCCACCTCCTGAGCCTCCGGTCCAAGAAGTACGCAATCCTCCACCACCACCACCACCTGGACCATCATTAGAAGTACCTCCAGCTCCAGCAACGACTAAAAAGTCTACACTAAAACTTGACCCTATCTCCTTTAGCTTCCTCCACTCGGCTGTGCCTGTTTGATCTGTATATACTAGTGTGCGTTTAGTGTCAGTGTCTTCTCGGATTTCACCGATGACTCCCGTTGGCTGCTGAGCAGTAGTGCCCTTTACCCAGGTAAGCCCTCCAGCGTTACCACTCATGTCTATTACATCTGTAGTTACTTTGGTTGTTGCCATTGAGCTATAAATTTATCTCGTTATTACTATTTCAATTCCGTTTGTAGCTGTTACTGGTGGGGCTGTTGGTGTTCCGCCTGATACAAACTGTAAAGTAGGATTTGCTCCTGCTCCAACTGTAAAGTTAGCAGCACCAGAGGCATCTAATTTATTTTGGTAAACTCCCGAGATATAAATTGCTAAATTATCAACGGTACAGCCAGCCGCTGTTGTTAATGTAAAATCAGTAATTGTTCCGTTTCCTGTTTCTTGTTCTTTGGTAATTGTTACTCCACCGCCTATAGATCCCCAAGCATTATTTATATAGCCTTCAAATCCATTTGTATCGGTGCTATATCGTAGCATTCCATTTGCGGGAGAGCTAATAGCGTTTCTGTTTGCGGTTGTACCTTTTGGAAGCTGTACAGCGTCTGTTGCATTAATAACAAGAGAAACATCAGGACTAGTAACACCTATCCCAACGTTGCCAGTAGCGTCTATTGTAAGTCTCGCTGCTCCGCCTGTAGTAAATCCAAGTGTGTCAGATATTGCGCTAAACATACCTGTATTTGCATCCCCATTTATCCCATAACCTGGGGCTGATGCTGATCCTGCTGATGCATTTATAACAGTAGTAGTTGTGTTGCCTATGTTACAAGTTGCTTGTAAGCTATCTGCAGGTAACAGTGAAATTGAAGCCCTCTTAATTGTGCTGTCTCCTGCATCACTAAACCATATAGTATCTGCAGTAACTGGGGTAGCCGCTGAAGCTGATAATATTGCGTTATTAGCACCTGCCCAAAAAGCAGCAGATAAATCGACATCTCCAATAGTTACATTTCCCGTTTGTGAACTGTTTACTGTTTCATAAGCTACCCTTTTAGTAGCGTCATTTGTATTTGTAAATGTTGTTACTCCACCTCCGCCGCCATCTATATTAAAACCTGCTGCGGTTGCTGATAGTGTTATATTTCCCGAGCTTGATATTGCCACAACATCACTACTAGCGACACCAGCTTTATCACCCGTTAGCGTAAGGTCAATTTGACCAGCAACTCCTCCATTAACTGGAGATGTAATTAAATATGTGGTGTCTAGATTTGCTGTAGGTATTTGAAAGTTTACTGCACCCGATGATGTATACCCCACCACTTTCTCTATCGCAGTAGGATCATTTGTTGAGGTGAATTGTGAAAATTTAATTGCCATAATTTATTTATTCTGTTATAATATTTTGACTTGTGTTTTCTGTTATCATTTGAACAGAGAGCTCGGTAACCATATCTTGTACACCTGGGCCTGATGATATAGGTATAGTTAAACCTATAATATTTCCAATAGCAATTATATTTCCCATTTATATATTTATTATTATGGCAATTACCACAACGCTATTATGTTAGTGGAGGTGGTTCCTGTATTAAAAACCTTAATAACATTAACTGGGAAAAAACTTCCTGCTAGCACTCCATTGAATGTTACAGTATCACCTGCTACAGTAGTTACTTTTAAGTTTCCTGCTCCTCCAATAAACAATACAGCGCCTTCTTGAGTTCCCCCATACACCTCATAGGCTTTGGGTTGTGCTGCAAATATGGCATCTCTCACCTCAATTGTTGTATCGTTTATTACAGCAACTAACTCTGATTGAGTGCCGTCAGTGGTGTTGACTATTATCATTCCCCTTTTTAATCCACATAAAGTAAACTTTAGTGTAGTAAAACTGTTAGTATCAGTTCCCGTTCTGCCGCCGTCAATTAAATATTTGTTTGCACCGCCTGTTGCATCGGTTGCACCTGCGGGGCCTACTAATCCAATATTAGGAATGTTAGTGTTGTCGCTTGTGTAAACGCTCCACGCTTTTCCAGCTTGTAATTTTTGATATGCCATAGTTGTTATTTTTTATATGGAAATACTCGATTAAGGGCGTCGCGTCTTTCATTACATCCACAGTCACCATCAGTAACTTTGTCTACGTACGTCTTAATGCCCGTAGCTTTTGTAAACTTTTCAACTGTATCTCCAAAACCTTTTGATTTCATTTAATTATTTTTTACATCCAAAATTATTTGCATAGTTAGCCATGGCCACCACACTCTTAGAATACTTATTTTTACTTTTCATAACAGAAGATGCAGCGCTACAAGTGCTTGCACCTGGCATGTTATTTTTTACCCATCGGGTAAACTTGCCTTGGTTCTTTTCCTTTATTTCAGGGAATTCACCTTTCTTAGTTCTGCCTCTAGCTGCCATTACTTTTTGATTAAAGAGCCTACGTGTTGTTTAACACTTCCTGTTTCAGAATGTGAGGAGCGTACCATTGAATGGTCACCTCCGTAAGCATGTCCATATATTTTTTTAGACATAGCTTTGCTTTCGTCTCTACGAGCTTTATAACTCTGTGACTTTTTTCCGTTTTTTGCTCCTAGAGAATCATCTAGACGAGCATTGTATCCTTGATCCATAATTAAAATATTTTAAGTTATAGATACAAAGATAGTAATATTTTCTTTGCTTATTTTCTTGACTTTGCGCCGACGCATTTCCAGCGCTTTCGAGAAAGATTATTTGGAGTGTTGGGATCGTTTTGCTTTTTCTTACTTAAGCGTTTTTTTATTCCTAAGCTTCTAGCACAGTAGCTGTCTCCCTTAGATGTCCCTGGCTTTACTCTTGGGCCTCCGCCCTTAGCTTTACCGGCTTGGCCATAGCTAACTTTTTTGCCAGATGAAGTAACTTTTACTCTTGCTTTTCCTTTTCTAGGAGATGCCATTTATTTTTTATTATGTGTATAGCCTTGTTTTTTTAAACGGTTATGGTCTGCCATAGTCTTAGCAGTTTTTACTATTCCCGTTTTGCTGTACATCTTGTGTATTTTAAATTTCTTTGCCATTATGCGTTTCTTACAGTTGAAGTATTTCTAATAAATTGTTTCTTGCCCCCTGAAGCTTTTTTCTTTTTTGCCGTTGCTGCAAGAGCCCGCTTGCTTAATCTTCTAGCTTTAGCCAGTGGCAAACAGCGGTCAGGATTTTTTTTGTTCTTGCTTGTCCCGCAAGCACCCTTGATCTTTCCGTCGGTTCCTATACGAACCCACTTCTGATCACGCCATTTTTTAAGCTCACCCATTTTTATGATTTCATAGTTGCTCCTGCAATTCTATCTGCTTGAGTAGGGTTGGGATTATTATCAATACCTGCTTTTACACTTAGCATACCGAATGCAGGACGTTTCTTCTTCCGCATTTTTTTGTTCATCTTACTCATCTCTATTTGTTTAAGTGAGAGCCGTCACAGTGTCCATCTGTATTAGATGTATTACCGCACTGACACATAGGTTTATTTTTCATTTCTTACTTTTTTTAGCGTAGTTAGGATCTTTACAATATTTGCTTGCCGCCATATTAGCATATGCTGAAGGGTACTTGTCAAAAGTGCGCTTCGCCCAAGCAATACCCGATGGGCAAATCTTGTTTCCTTTTTTCTTAGTCCGTCCAGCCATTAGTAGCCAGAGTTCATTTTCTTCTCCATCCCGTATCCAGGGTTGTTTTTAATTTTCCCTTTTGTCATTTTCATAAATGAATGGGCTTGTGCTTTTCCAACTGCGTTGTATGGAAAAGTTCTTTTTGTTCCGTTAGGCAATTTTACTGTTGGCATAATTAATTGTTTTTACTAGGTTTATAAATCATTTTACTTTTTCCAGTTTTAGGATTGTATATTTCAACATCTTTAACTTTTGCATTTTTTTGTTCCTTGTATGCAGGACTGTAAGGCATTCCCCCTGGACCAATTTTAAATTTAGTCATTAGCGTATCAATTTGTTTGTTACGCATAGGTATAGAATCGTAAAGTTTTTTTCTTGGATCTGGCATAATTATATTTTTACTGTTTCATAACGTTCTCCATTCCACATTCTCTTTGTTGTCGGAGCAGCTGCCTTCTTTTCTTTTTTTGGTGCAGCCTTTTTTTCTTCTGTTTTTTTAGTTTTAGCCATAATTTTATTTTTTAATTCCTTTTAAATCTGTTAATTTCTCAATCATTTCTTTCTGCATATCAATTATCATTTGCTCAAGTTGGTCGTTACGAGTCTCCATCTGATCGTTTACCGATGAAAGAGATTCGTTTTTCTTCTGAAGCTTATTAACCTCATCTGGTTGCTGACCGATAATGGTATAAACAACCATACCAAGAGATGACACAAGAGTACCTACAATAGCTACAAATAAATCTTTGTTTACTGGCGGTATCTCAATAAAGCTTAAAAACAAAAGTAACAAAACTATCAATACAAATATTCCTGCAGCTCCTAGGTAATGTCTAACCTCTTTTCTTTCGTTGGTCATAACTTGTTATCTTTACACAAAGTTATAAAATTTAATCTAATGAAAAATAAACGTGCCAGAGACTACATGAAATATTGGAGAGTCATCCGTTATTTCGTAATGCGTAAGTACAAGATCAATACTCAAGAGCTAGACATGCTGTTCTTTCTTTACAGCGAAGAGTATTTTACCGTCGATAAATTTAATGAATTTAATGCCCTTTTAGGGTGGAACAAGATGCGCTTTGAAAAATTGCGACGCGATGGGTGGATAGAAAAATATCATAATGCCAAACCCCTAAAACGCAAAGCCCTTTATGGTATTTCTTTTAAGGGATCTAAGATGTTAAGCTCGGTATATAACAAACTAGAGGGTGGTCTTTTTCCTGAGCAGCACCAAGCTAACCCTATTTTTTTAGTCAAAGGCGGTTACTCGGATAAGGTTTACAAGAAAGCAATACAGAAATTAAACCAGGCTATACGACAAGAACAATGTCATTCTCACGAATTATAGTATAGGGCTCTTCCTTAATAAGCATGGTATGTCCCGCGCGTTTGTCGTAGTATATCTCGCTGTCTTTTTCAATATCTATAACATCCGTGCCTACGGCTACAATCCTGCCTTTCTTATAGCGAAGCTGATTAGCATCAACGGCAGTCAACACTAGACCCGATAATGTTTTTAGCTCCTCTTCAATTGTTTTTATTACAACGTACTTTCCTATTGGTTTCATATGATTTTAGTTTTAATAAATTTCTAATCTATAATAAACAGTTAGCTCCTCGTTTTTTTTAATTGGTCTAACCGAGTACAATACCCTGCGGTTGCCTTCATTGTTTATAAAGCAGTTAGGTGTTTCGCTGTGATTTATAAACCCTCCCAGTGGTGTCCGTACCCACTCGTGTTCTTTATTCAAAAACTGGTGTGTTAAACCGAAACACTCGCCAGCGCCAAAAATCTTTTTTGCAAATAACCCTTGACCGTCTATACAGCTTTTCTGTATAGATAACCCTTTTGAAAGTGGCCTGTAGTTAAATGGGATATCCATAGCATTAGCCTTTATCCTCATACGTTCTAGCCATAGTTACTATGGCGTTAGTTGAGAGTATGGTCACCGCTACTGAAACAGCATTTTGCAGGGCGGTGTTGGTAACTTTAGTCGGATCAATAATACCCATCTTTATCATGTCCCCAGTCACACCGGTCTTAACGTCAAGGCCATCACCCACTTTATCTAATTTTGGTAACTTGTCAATCCCCGCGTTAGATAGTATCTGATTTAGGGGAGCCTCAAGTGCGCCGCCTAAAATCGCGTGAGCGATCGATTTTGATTTCACAATATCCTTACTTTGTTCCCATAGCGCAATCCCCCCGCCGGGTAGTATCCCTTCTAAAAGCGCTGATCGCACTGCGCACACGGCGTCATCAACACGGTCGAAGAGCTCTTTCTGCTCTAGGTCAGTGTTGCCACCTACGCGTATGACACCAACACCACCGGTTAGTGATGCGATGCGTGATGTTATAAACTCTTTGTCAATTTTTTTCTCTGCTATTTTGTACTTGTCCCACAGCTCTTCAACTTTTTTGTCAATGTCATCTTGATCTACCCACTGATCGTCTCTCAGCATGATCGTATTGTCACGGTCGACAATTATTTTATACGCCCGACCTAGGTCATTGAAGCTCATAAGGCTGAGGTCGTCACCGGTACTCTCAGAAAAATAAGTAGCGCCCACTGAAAGAGCAATGTCATGCATTAGCTCGTGGCGCTTTTGTCCAAAATTGGGAGGAATAATGGTACAAAGTTTCAGACTGTTCTTCATCACATTCGCCGCAAGGGTGTTTATGACATTTTGAGAACAAGGCGCTACTATTAATAAATTTTTATTATCTCGAAGTATTGGCTGAAGCACTTTCTCAATCGATAGAACATTGTTTATCTCAGAGTCAGACACTAGCACATGCACATCCTCAAGTATGCACTCATCTTTTTTGTGGTTGTTCACGAACAAATGCGACGTGTACCCCCTGTCTATCTTTATTCCTTGGGTTGTCTCATATGTGGTTTCTGGAGTTTGACTCTTCTCCACCGTTACGATACCACTTCTGCCTATTGCCTTATAAGTATCAGCTATAAGCTGGCCTATATCAGGGTCATTGTTGCATGAGATGGTCGCCACATCCAAGAGCTTCTTATCACTAACTGGCTCAGCTAGCTCCTTCAGATCCTTAATTACATTTTCGGTGAGTGTTACTAGTTCTCGAAGCACCTCAGTCTTGTTGTCTTTAGGCCCTATCAACTCCAAGCCAAGTTTTACTAGCGCTTCTGTAAGTACAATAGCCGTTGTCGTGCCATCACCCGCCTCGGTAGCTGTACGGTCAGCTGCCTCCTTCATCATCTGAACCGCTAGGTTCTCCACAGGGTCAAGTAGTTGTATGCTCTTAGCTACAGTAACCCCATCCTTAGTCACTGTAATTCCGCGAGTGTGGTTTGGGCTTTCTATAAGAACAGTATTACCCATTGGACCAAGTGTGCTCTTTACAGCATTTGATAATTTAGTAATACCCGAAATAAGTTTTGATTGTCCGTCTTTGCCGAAATGCAAATTCTTTGGTGAATACCCCCCTGATTCATTCATTAGATTAAATTTGATTTATAACAAATATATAAACTTAAATCTAATACACCAAATGTTGAAATGTTAATTAATTTTCTATATAGTATATATATATATATTTACTCTTTATTATATTTTTTAATTTAGCCTCGTATAGGAGATATTAACATAATTAACATTAGTATTGATTATCAGATAGTTATAAAAAAATTTATAACATTTATTCAACATATTTATGTTAATCTTTAACATATTTACCTATTTGTTAAGTTAATAAACCAAACTGATAAAATTATTAAAACTAAAATTTCAATTATGTCTGCCATAAATGTTAAAAATTATATCGTTTCTAACATAATCCATGTTAATAATATGTACAAAAAAAGCTACCCTAAAGTAGCTCCTTTTCAAATCAGATAATTAACCAACAAATTATCCAAACATGTTTTTTCTCATCTCCGCTCGCTCAATTCCATCAGCAATCGTTTTTATCTTTCTGTCCTCATCTATAATCCTCTTCATATTAGCAGCTCTCTGAATACCTGTCATTGAATCTGATCTGTCATTTATTAACCTACCGTTCTTAACATACAACCCACCAACATTATCACTTGTCCTACTGTCTTTGTTTATCTGTTTCATAATATTTCTTTTCCCAAATATACAAAATTTTCAGATACACAGGGGTTGCGGATAATACTATACTATACGGTACGTTGGTCCAAAAGAAAAGTTGATATTTTAAAAACATTTTTTTCCGACTTTAATATTTTGGGCGCGTTTTTTTGGCGTTTTTTTAGGGGTATATCCCACCGACCTAACCACCCTTGGACATTCCCCCCAAGCGGTCTATTAGATTTTTTTTTGTGATCCGTAAAAACTTTTTAAAGGTTCACGCCTTTAGGATCTCCCTTTTATAACGCTAACCACAAATCTAAACCTTAATTAAATTATGTAAAAACAAAGAATTACTTGCCTGTCTAACTAGCTGAAAACCAAGTACATAGATACCCTTGTGAACCCTGTAACATAACAATTAAAAACTAATAAACATAAATATATATTTTATTATACTTTTATTATAATATTAATATAATATTACTTATCTTTAAAGTATTATTAACCAACACTAATTTAAATAAATCAACATGAAAACGAAAACAATTGAAATTAACGCGCGCGAATGGTTTGATAATAAAAATGGCAACTCTTATTTTTGTGGAACTGTTCTTTTAAACTATGGTTTAAAAAGCGAAGAAACTTTTTTAATGCCGTTTCAATATGGGTACGGTTCACAATATGAATCCGAAGCAAAAGCAATTTTAACCCAATTTAATAAGATATCCATAGATAACGAAAATCTTCGCATGTATTGCGAGAGAATGAACATAAAGCTAATTAGAAGCATTGTAAGAGGGTGTAAACAAAGGGAATTAAAGCAAATAGAAAAAGACTACAACAGAAAATTAGAAACGGTATAAACAAACACTAATTTAAATCAAACATTATGAAAAACACTATGAAAAAGAGAAGTTGGCACCCAAACGAAAGTATTTTGCATAAAAGTTATTATGTATTTTTTAACGTTGACAATCAAACTTACGAAGTTATTGACTGTACTTGTGCTGTTAAACAACCAGTAATTAAAACTTTTAAATACGAAGCTCATGCCTACCGATTCATGAAAAACTTCTTGTTAGGTAGAAAACACTAAATTAAAACACTATGAAAACAAACAACACACCTAACAAACGAATCATTCAGGTTAAATTTTTACCCCCTACAAATCACAGGGGTGATAGAATAATATTAACAGAAGACAGGTTTGAAAAAACCGATAAGGTGACGATTCCTTATTCTTATAAGTATAATAATGCAATAGATCAAGCTATTGAATATCTCGAAAATAAAGGCATTAAGATTGATTCCAAGGGACAATTTAAAGGAATCGCCTATCTAAGCAGTAATTCATGGCAAAACGACACAAACAACTTTATAAGTATTAACTAAAATTAAATCAAAATGAAAACAAAAAAAACAATTTTAAAAAAGAACACAAAAACAATATTTTATAACCTTGAAAATGGTAGTTGGATTGAAACAAAATTAAATGATAATCATTTAGGCTTAAGATGGGTTTCTTTATATGGGGGAAAAAGAATTGGAATAATTGACAAAGAATCTAAAAAAGAAATGTTTTTAGATTGGTTTAATAATTTTTTATCTACAGAGAGATTTGCTGAATATTACCAAATAAATAAAAATACGGCAATTAGAATAATAAACGAAGGGCGAGAATATTTTAATCTAGCCTAACCCCACCACCACAGACAAACACCCTCGCCCATCGGCGGGGTTTTCGTAATATAAAACAACATTAACTTAAAACAAACACAATTATGACTAATGGAAATTTACTCTTAAAAATTAAAAACAACATTGCAACTTTAACTTGGTTAGAAAATAACCACCCATCCAGAGGTAGAATAGTGGAGGAAACGTATTTTTTGATCCTACAAGCAAAATGGATAAAAAGTATGAAAGTATCGCATACCTCAACTCAATACGGAATCGACTTAGGTAATTTATATAACGAATTTAATAACATTTTAGACAGTACCACACCTATTGAAATATAGGTAAACCACCTCCACGTAAAAACAAGCTGACTTCGGTCGGCTTTTGGTGGTATAAAACAAACACTAATTTAAATTAAAAATTATGAAAAAAACAATTAACACGGCTTTACGATCAAACTTTTTGTTTTATATAAGCGATGGAAATGTAATTGAAACCAATAAACAAAATATATTCTCAAATCAGTTATCCAATTATTCGGATAAATGTAAGGGATGGTTTCAATTATACCGATACTTTATAAAACAAACATCATAAGAGATTAACTGAAGAGGATTCAATATCCGAAACTATCCGAAAGGATAGTCTTAATCAATAAACAAACACAATTATGAAAAAAGTATCACAAAGTAAAAAAGAACGTTTAAAATTAATTGAAAATCAAGCCAAGATCGATAAATATTTCGATTGGTTTATTAATGAATGTAACGACCAATATGATGAATTACATTGGCTAATCGACATGGCAATTAACCCAACAAAAAATAGTTCTAAATATGTGAGCGATGCCCTTAATCAAGTATATAATCACATGAACGAAAAATAACAACATCGTAAACAAATTAATTAAAACACTATGAGAATATTTTTAGGCGTAAAACAAAAAAAAACTGATCGTCTCCTCAACGATTGGATTAAATCGTTATCAAAAGCCGAGGCAAAACGCATGAACATTAAAAAAGATTATTTTGATCTTTCAACGGGTAATATTAAAAACCATTTCGGAAATTATTTTAAACCAAATAAATAGAACAATGACAAAACAAGATTTTTTAAAACGTGCAACTGCTAAAAATTTAAAGCAAATGAGAGGACATGACTCGCCATCTTTTGAATGGGATGTTTACTATGATGGTAAGAAAATTTGCAACTGTTGGGATGATTCCCGTGGTGGTGAATTAAATATTACTAATTACGACAATAAAAGTATTGAAGACATTTATAAATCTATTGACAAGAATTCTCTTTTTGATAAGGAGTATAAATGGACAACACCTCTTGATTTGTTAATGTGGGAAGTCAGCAATCTTTCATTAATGAAAAAAGACGAGAAAAAAGGTGTGATGATAGGTAAACCAAATTCGTATTCTATTGTAGGATTCAAGACGAGTATTCCTAATGCGTTTAAAAGATGGTCAAAGGATGAAGTTATGAAAGTCTATCAAAAGATTATAAACGATGCATTGAAAAAGGGCGAGAATATCCTTAATGCTGAATATTTAAGAACATGGAATTTAAACATATAGTTATGAGAATTTTAAAAAATACAGAATGGAATAACGAAATCACTTCCGTAGGTTATAATGCAGTAACTAAAATAGAGGATACTGATGAAGTAGAGGTGGAGGTTCGAGGAACTTGCAATGCAAATGGTTGGATTGAACAAATAATCGAAGAGACATTTACAGAGGAAATTATCTATAAAAACGGATACTTTCTGAAAGATGGTGGAGATGATTCTTTTGTTTCCAAGTATATACCTGAGATAGATAAACTATTAAGTCACTTAGAGGATAATTTATAAAACGTACCAAAAAAAAGTACATAACGTGCCGAAAAAGGTACAGAGCAACATGGTGCTTTGGTAGGTTCGATTCCTACTTGCTCACAATGAGAATATTCTCAGAGATTAAACCAACAATAAAATGAAAGCCAATATAGACGAAGATTACAAACGTGCTGACGAATCAGCAACTTACTGGAAAGACAATTTTGAGAACCTATACAATGACATTGTTAATGTTGTTACAGTTGATGGTCAAGAGATGACAGATGGAGAATGTGTTGATGCCTTATTCGGTGTACTAAAAAAGTATAGAGGCGAATCAGACGAACAGACAGAAGTAAAATTTTAACTTAAACCAACAATAAAATGAAAGACAATAAACTAATAGCAGAATTTATGGATTGGAAATTACAAGATAACCCAAAAGAAAGATGGCATAATTCATATCGAACATCTAATGGAATACTTCACAAAAACACTAACACAGATCCTTTATTATTTCACTCCTCATGGGATTGGCTAATGCCCGTAGTGGACAAGATTGAATCGTTTGAAGATGACAATAGGTGTTGTAAGTACAATGTCAAAATTGAGCAATGTTGGACAGAGATTATTGATAATAAGACCTCAGACCGAATTGTATTAGTGGATGCTGATGATAAGAAATTATCCACATTCAAAGCAATAGTAGTATTTATAAAACGTATCAAAAAAGGTACATAACGTACCAAAAAAGGTACAGAGCAACATGGTGCATTGTTTAGGTTCGATTCCTAATTGCTCACAATGACAATTTTGTCAGAGATTAAATACACATATCATGGAATACGAAATTTTAAGGGAAGAAGCGTACGTAACTACTTTTTCTCTAAACACAGACTTTAGATATAAAGGTCTAAAGTATGAAGCAACTTGTCAATACTACAACTGTGGAGGTATTGAGGATATTGATGTCTGGAGAGAAAATCTTGATATAATAACAGATGAGTTGAAAACGCTTGAAAAGATAGCGAAAGAAATTTTTGAAGAAATGGACATACCGAAACATATAGCATATTAAAGCGAATAAAATGAAAGCAAATGAACTAATATCAGAATTTATGGGTTCGAGAACACGTAAAAAACACGTAAAAAACACGTTTTACACACTTTAAATGGGAAGAAAACTTCCCATAATGGGAACAAATAATTTATTAAGGAGTAGCATGGTGGAAATCTGAGTTCGATTCTCAGCTACTCACAATGACAATTTTGTCAGAGATTAAACCAACAATAAGATGCCATATATTAAAAAAGCTGACTTTGAAATTCTGAGAAAGAGAATTCATATGAGAAAAGAACAAGACCATTATAATCAACTTTTTGATGATTATATTCGTGATAAAAATTACTCATTATGGTCATTTGCCCACTGTGATATTAAGCGAGAATTGGGTTACACAAAGCCATGGACAGGAGGCTCATTGAGAGATTTATTAAAACCTCACAAACAATGAGCATAATAGAAGTTCAAGACTTAGGAGTAGTGGACGATACAATTAATATGATTAAAAAGAATTTAACTAAATTGAAAGAAAAAATGATAACAGGAATTATAATGATAGCAAGCGGTGTTTTATTTTTATTAACCATTTTAATAATCGCATCAAAATGATAAAAACAATAGCTAGTACCTATGAGAGCGTACAGAAAGATTACACACTTGAAATTGTCTTTAATTACTACTGGAACAAAGGCGATTATGACTCAGCACCCGACGCTGAACTTGAGGTTAGAGAAGTTTTTATCAACTCTGAAACTGTACCGTTAGAATTCTACTATGATTTTTTGCACCATCAGTTAGAGGAGCAAATATGTGAATATGCTCAAGACATTGAATAATGAAAATAATTAAGAATTTTGGAATTCGCAATGGTTATAATGAAACGCACCTAGCGTTTATAATCAGAGCTAAGTACAGAAGACGAGGAGGGGTAACTTTAGACATCTTTACTGAAGCTACCCTTGACTCAGGTGGAATTCGGAACATCTGTCTCAGAGAAGACGGTACGAATGATACTCTAACACTTAATAATTTAGTGCTGGAGCATGAATTGTATGAATTAATATTAAATCAAATTTCATAATTATGATAATAAAGAAACTGATGCGATTGTTACATTTCAAATTGGTGGTAACTAAGAGAAAACGAAGCCGTCAAAAAACCCTCTGGTCAAATTTAATGACTAATGAAAGAAAGATCAGAGAACTCCTTGAGGATATGGTACGAAGAAATAAGTACGTTTCAACCAAGTCTAAGTACAAAATCACACTTTCAAAACCTCGGCAGATAATCTACCTATATAAACAAAACCAAAACATAAGAGATGAACTCAGAAAATACAGAAATAGTCGATAGGATGAATGCAAACTTCCTTTGGCACTCCAACAATGCATTGAGAAAAGAATTGTTGAAAACACAAAAAGAATTAGCTAGTTTAAAAATGAAAATAAAAGACTTACATTAGTCTATAATTTAGTTTCATAGTGTTTGTTTGAAAAGGGGGAGCAGAGATGTTGCCCTTTTTTTTGTTTATATAAAAATTTATTATTACTTTAGTAAAAATATAATTAAATCCAATCAAATGCAATTAACCAACAACCTAGCCTTAGATAAATTTCTTGACGATGAATTTCAATGCAAGGGATATGTAGAGGCGCAAAAACTAGTCCAACAACTTAGGGCTACAACCTTTAGAAATTTTAACGATCAAGATTTAGATGTTTTCCGAAAGGAAATTGCCTATGCTTTTGACATGACCCTCAAATAAATGAAAGAATACATATTTAATCAATTTGTTGAAAACATTCTTAGCCATACAGGAATGACAAAGGAGCAACTTTTTGAAAACAGTCGTAAGATCGATTATTCAAACCCACGTAAGTTCTTGTATAAGCTATGCATAGATCGTGGCATTACACAGTCTGATATCGTCTCTTACATGGCAAAAAATGACTATAAATGCACCGACTCTAATATCCAAAAGAGCATTGCTTCTTTAGATAAGATGATGGAAAACGACTCAGACTTAGGGATTATCTTTAACAAACTATCAAACGTTGAAGCCTAAGACATTGGAGGATATACTGCTTGAGGCTAAGGCTGATCCAGGAACCAAAAATCTTAGTGATAAACACTATGAAGCATGGATGCTACTTGGAATTAGAATTCAAAAGTATAAGTCTCATATAGTAATATTTAGCCCAAGGGGAAAAATGTTTCCTGAAGAGATAACAAAAGATGAGTATAGGCTATTTGATTTAGGATGGAGGATAGGCGTATATAAAAGGGTTATTCAGGGATATGACGAAAGACTTGAAAATATAAAGAATCGAATACCTCAGTTGTTGGCTCAGAATAAAAAGATCGATAAGAAGCGCCTACAACGTGACAATTTAATGAATAAACGAAGAGAAATAACCAATAAATTAAACCAACTATTATGAACAACAAAAAAACAGTATTCGATGTATTATCTGCAGTAGATGTCAGCTCGCGCGTTCAAAAGAAAGGAAAACTCACTTATTTATCCTGGGCTTGGGCTTGGGGTGAAGTGGCAAAGAGATATCCTGATGCTAACTATGAGGTGTATAGGAATCCCGACACCAATCTGCCCTATGACTTTGTAGAGGGCTCAGGCTATATGGCTTATACAACTGTAACGATAGAAGGTAAGTCGCTAAGTATGTGGCTACCTGTAATTAACTATAATAACAAGTCTATACTGAGTAATGCAACAACCTTTGATATCAATAAGACACTAATGCGTTGTTTAACTAAGAACTTAGCCATGCATGGTTTGGGACATTATATTTATGCTGGAGAGGACCTTCCAGAGACTCCAATTGAAACCACAGGAAAAGTAGATTTAGGTAACAAACCTAAAAACTTTAAGGTTGACTTAGGGGATGATGATTTTGATGCCTATGGAGAGCAAGTTACTCCTACTTCTATGCCCAAGGCTCCAACCGTGTCTAAGAAAAAACCAAAACCTACTGGAGATTTTGCTAAAGATATTATAAAAGTAAAAGAAGCTCTAGCAAAGGGCAGTAAGTGGGAGGATGCAGAGAGGTGGTTAAAGAGTTCTGATCATTATGACGAAGTAGCGTTGACTGAATTTAAAGGAGAGGTCGATGCCTAGAACAATAAGAGAACAGTATTTTGACCCAGACTACATTGAGATAAAGCATATAACCGAGGACACGACCTTGTATTCTTTAATGCTTCATGGATATCTATCAACATATTTATTTAAAAAACTGCGTTCCTTCGATAGGATTGGAGAGGTGATCGACACGCCAATAAAAGAATTAATGAAAATACGTCATTTTGGTTCTGTTTCCTTTAAACACTTAAAAGATTTTTTTGAAGAAAACCATGGCAAATTTAAGTTGAAAGTCACTAAGGCTAGACCCGAAAAGGATAACTCTTTGGACCAAATAAAGGTTTTAGAAAAAAAGTTAACTAAATATGAAGATGAGCTTCACTCGACTCTAAATGAGAATTATAAAATAAATGAGGCATTGCAGGTGTGTAATCTAGATTTAACGGCTCATAAAGGCTTAGAGAAGACCTTGTGGGAGCAAATTGACGATCTAAAAAAGTCCACCGACTTGGCTAAGTTAGAATATGACAATTATTATAAGGATAGTTTAAATGATTTGCACCAAAAAATAAAACAGAAAGACGAACAAATAGCTTCGCTAAATTTATCCAACAGAGATGCCCTTAACACAATAAATTTTTTAAAAATTAACACATGAAAGACATAATTAAAAACCTCCGTGATGACAAGAAGTATTATGGAGAGTACGGAAAAAAGTGGCTATCCAATAGCGATGTATATAAACTTTTATATGATGAAGAGCAGTATGGTTGCAAGACTAAAGTTTCTGATAAGATGATCAGAGGCTCCTACTTTCACACACTCTGTTTGGAGCCTAAGAAGAAAGACACCTACCATATTTGGGATCAGACCGAGACTAGAGGGAAGGCATACAAGGAGTTCTTAGTTGAGCATGATCTTGACATGGCTCTCACTCGTAAGGAAGCTGACCAAGTAGAGGAGCAAGTGGAGTGGTTCTTGGATAAAAACAATCCTAAGACCAATACAAACACCATAGGCAATAAATCTATTTATGAGTATATCACAGACAATAAAGCTAAAACAGAACAACCAGGGATTGAGAAAATCTTTAATGTTGAATTTAAGGGAAAGGCTGATCTGATTTCAAATGGCATTATTTTAGACTATAAGACTACCGATAATGTAAAGAGGTTTCCACAAGCGGTTAAGTTTGATTCTTCTTACGACAGTCAGGCATTTATTTATCAGTCTATTTTTAAATTACCTCTTGTATTTCTTGTTATTGGAAATGTTAAGAAACTACGAAAGGATGGTACTAAGTATTATGAGATAGGTGTTCACCCATCTACGGACGAGGTAATACTTAGGGGTAAACAAAAAACTCAGGAGGCTGTAACAAGATACTTGCAGTGGAAAGAGGGAACTCGTAATATTGAATCTTTTATATATAACACAATTCTAACTTAATAAAATTAAAACAATGGCAATTAAGCAAAAGTACTTCGGAAATCTACAATTAGATAATTTAGGTAAAGCAGTAAGAACAGTCCCAGGAAAAGTCGAGAAGACCGAAAAGTACGGTCATCAACTTAAAGTCAAAGCCGCAATGTGGGAAGACGGTGGTATAACTATTGACATTTGGGACGCAGAAAACAAAGTGTCTCATAAGCTTGGTAAACTCATGTTGGACACTGAGTATGCCACTCCTAAAAACAAGCCAGAAGAGGCGCCTGAAACTGCGAAAGAAGAGGATGATTTACCGTTTTAATAAACCCTGACTAAACTAGGGGGAATTGTTTCCCCCTTTTTTTTATGTTAAATGTTAAAAATATTTTTCTTTATAGATATATATATATTTATATTTATATTTATTTATTTCTAAATTTGTATTGACCTTTAAAACCAACATTTTCAACATAATTCCTACTAATGCAAAGCTATGCAACAATAAAACCAACATAAAACCAACATTTTAATGTCATATATAGTCACAATCTTCAAAAATATTAACACAACTACTGCTCCTTTCTTCAGAGATGTTGATGTTATCTTAAATAGAATTAAAACTGGAGCATCAAAAGAGTTGGTAAAATCAATAAGAAGAGAGCCTGATAAAGTAAAGAGAAACGAAATCAAAAAACAACTTCCATCGATAGTGTTTTCTGGAAAGTTCAACAAAAGATCAGACGTATCAATAATAGAGCATAGTGGTCTAATATGTTTAGATTTTGATGGTTATTCTAAGAAAGAATTACTTCTAAAAGATAAAAAAAAATTCTCTGATAACCCTTACGTATATAGTTGTTTTGTTTCTCCCTCTGGAAAAGGTCTAAAGGTGTTAGTAAGAATACCTGGAGACCCTAAAAACCATGTGGGTTATTTTATTGCTTTAGAAAAACATTTTAACTCTAAGTTTTTTGACACAACATCTAAAAATTTAAGTAGAGTGTGTTATGAATCTTATGATCCCTTAATTTATATTAATGCTGAAGCAAAAAAGTGGGAGGAAATCGAAGACTTGGAGTACAAAGAATACAACTCTGACAACATAGCTAAAACAATCCCAATTACTGAGGAAAGTAAAATTATTGAGATACTTACTAAATGGCATCAGAAGAACTATCCTATGTCCCCTGGGCAAAGAAACCAAAATGCATTTATTTTAGCGATGGCATTTAACGACTATGGCGTTACCCAAGCCACAGCATCTATGGTTCTAAGTAAGTATGAAAGCAGAGACTTCAATGCAAATGAGATCAATACAACTATAAAGTCTGCATACTCACACACGCAAAACTTTAACACTAAGTTCTATGAAGATGACGATAAGATAAATGATATTCAACAGCGTTTAAGAAGGGGTGAAACAAAAAAAGCCATACGTCAAGACCTTCAGGAGTCGAACTTGGCGATAAGTGTAATAGACTCCGTATTAGAGGAGGCGGAAGAAAACAACTCCGTTAAGTTCTGGACAATAACTTCAAAGGGAGTGGTCAAAGCTATACCACTGATATTTAAGAACTTTTTAGAAATGAACGGATTCTTTAAGTTTTGCCCCGAGGGTCAAAAAAATTATGTGTTTGTACGTGTAACCAATAACCTTATAGATCACTGTTCTGACAGAGAGATAAAAGATTTTATTTTAGACCATCTCCACGGGCTTGAAGACATGGCTGTGTATAATTATTTTGCTGATCAGACACGGCTTTTTAGGGAGGACTTTTTGTCCTTGCTGGCAACTATAGATGTTTATTTCAATGAAGATAGTATAGATAACGCATACTTGTACTATGAGAATTGTGCGGTTAAGATAACTAAAAACGAAGTGGTTGCGATAGACTACTTGGATCTTGACTCTTATATTTGGAAAGACCATGTCATTAACAGGACTTACACTTCATGTGAAGAGAAAAAGAATAATTTTGAAACCTTTATAAGTAACATTGCAAACAATGAAAAAGAAAGGGTGCTTACCTTAGAGTCAACACTTGGCTACATGATGCACGCACACAAGAACATATCCTATTGTCCTGCCGTTATCTTAAACGATGAAAATATTTCTATTGATGATGCTAACGGTGGAACTGGTAAAGGTATATGGCTTCAAGCCTTGGGACATATGAAGAAATTAGTTATGATAGACGGTAAGTCTTTTAACTTTGACAAATCATTTCCCTATCAATTAGTATCTGCCGACACGCAAGTTTTGGTCTTTGATGACGTAAAAAAATACTTTGACTTTGAAAGATTGTTTAGTGTTATAACCGAAGGAATTACTGTCGAGAAGAAAAATAAGGATAGTATAAAAATTGCTTTTAACAAGTCCCCCAAGGTTGCCCTTACCACTAATTATACTATTAAAGGGAGCGGGGCTTCATTTGCTCGACGAAGGTGGGAGCTTGAAATTGCATCATACTACACCCCCTCATTTACTCCTATGCAAGAGTTTGGAAAGTTTCTTTTTGGAGAGAAGTGGGATCAAGATGATTGGTGTCAGTTTGATAATTACATGATAAAAAACTTACAGCTATATTTGAAGTCGGGACTTATTGAAAGCGACTCTATTAATCGTGAGTTAAAAAATTTAATTATGAAAACCAATCCCGATTTTTGTGCTTGGTGTGGAGTAACAGGTAATAGCCCTAATAATCCACTACTCAAAGTAAATACAAAATTACATCTCAACCCATTGTACTTTGACTTTCTATCTCATTATGATGACTATAAGGGTGGAAAGTATATGATATCAAAGTTTAAATTTGGAAAATGGATGGCAGCTTATTGTCTTTACAGTCAAGGATTAAAGCCTGAAGCTGACAGAGACATGGTGGGTAACTGGATAAGAATTAAACCTCGATCAGAAGGACAAGTACAACAGAAACTATTATGAAGTTTAGAGATTATCAGGAGGAAATAATAACTAAAGGATCAGATGTAATTGCCGAGCATGGTTTTGTTTACCTAGCCATGGAGGTCAGAACAGGAAAGACGCTTACCAGTTTAGGTATAGCCAAAGAGATGAGAGCTAAAAGCGTTCTGTTTATTACAAAGAAGAAAGCAATTAGTTCTATCGAGGCTGACTACCAGATGATGGAGCCTAAGTTTACCCTAGAAGTAATTAACTATGAGAGCTTACACAAGATCGAAGGAAGCTATGATCTGGTTGTATTGGATGAGGCTCATTCCATAGGTGCATTTCCTAAGCCTAGTAAAAGAGCAAAACAAGTAAGGATAATCATACAGAAAAATGACCCATTGGTTATCTTGCTATCTGGCACACCGACACCAGAGTCATACAGCCAAATGTACCATCAGGTATATGCTATTCCTGGAAACCCTTTTAAAAGATTTATAAACTTCTACCGGTTCTGTGACACCCATGTGCATGTAACACAACGACCCATCAATGGTTTTAATATTAAAGACTACTCGAATGGTATGCCTAGTATCATGGACGCAATGCAACCTTACTTTATTTCATTCAGCCAAAAAGAAGCTGGGTTCCAGGTAAAGACTAATGAGCATGTATTACACGTAAAGATGAGTTCTCTAACATATAATGTGGCTGCTAAACTTCAGAAGAATTTAGTGGTAGAGGGAGAGTCTGAGGTAATACTAGCGGACACACCCGTGAAGCTTATGATGAAATTACATCAGATATACTCAGGAACGGTAAAATTTGAGAGTGGTGCTTCTAAAATATTAGACTTGACTAAGGCTAAGTTTATAAAAGAAAAGTTTAAGGGCAAAAAGATAGGTGTCTTCTATAAGTTTAAACAGGAGCTGAAGGCTCTTCAAGAAGTATTTCAAGATAATCTTACGACTCAGCTCAAGGAATTTGTTAACAGTAAAAAATCAATCGCTCTTCAAATAGTGAGTGGAAGAGAAGGCATAAGTCTACGACAGGCAGAGTGTTTAGTTTATTACAACATTGACTTCAGTGCCACTAGTTATTGGCAGTCTCGTGATCGTATGACCACCAAAGAGCGCAAAAAAAATGAGGTGTATTGGATCTTCTCTGAAGGCGGTATCGAGGATCAGATCTATAAAGCAGTTATTAACAAGAAGGATTACACTCTAAACCACTTTAAAAAAGATTTACTAAATTTATAATTATGACAAAACAACAATCAGCTTACGTAGAAGTAATCAAGACCATGAATAAAGCCGAAACAATAAGGTTTATTAGAGGGTCCCTAACTAAAGATGGAAAAAAATTAAAGTTTGAAATGAGTGGGTATGACGACCCTTTTGGTGTCCCCTGTACAGTGCATAATCAAAAAATACTAAATGTTTTTGCATATTTAGGCTTATACGATTACACTAATTTTTTATTTTTAGATTTTTACAAAGGAAACAGTAGTGTTTACTTAAGATATTGGGATTCTGATGAGTTTTATGTTGATAAGGATTTTACATCGGGGTTTTCAACCTCAGAAATTATTTATGAGATTTTTAAATTAACAATTTTGTCCGACAAGAGAACAAGAAGAAGAGAGTGGTAAACTATGACCGAGCAACAAGTACAGTCAAAAAAAATTAAGGAGCTAGAGGCTGAAGGTTACTATGTTCTTAAACTTATTAAGACCAATAAAAATGGCATACCTGACTTGTTAGCTCTACACCCCACCAACAAGGTTTTGTTTGTTGAGGTTAAAACTAAAAAGGGTAGAGTCTCCAAGCTTCAGGAGTATAGGATAAAAGAATTAAAAGAGTATGGATTCGACGCGGAGGTACACAGAGGCTAATGCAAGCTACGAAGGGTTTCTATATACCTTCGATAGTGACTTTGTTTTGGAACTAATGCGCCACGATATGTTTACTTCGGTTCCCATTGTAATGCAGATAGAAAGGTATGTAGATATCAACTATATCGAATCACCTTATGACGTAATTGAGCTTGCTGGGGTAATTAAAAAAGAAGAACCTTTTTTCTTTGTTGTTCTGCTTTCTCATTATGATGAGATGGTTTTTGAAAACCTTCTAGAGATTAGTTCAGATGCATATTTAGATTACCACAATAAGAATATGTTGCTGAGTATTAAGTAGTAAGGTATTTTTTTTATTGAAAATAATTTATATCTTAGATGGCATGAATGGATTACCTCCAGTTGAGTATAAGCGTATACAAAATATAAACTTTGTTATGGCTGAGCTTCATGCATCACTGAACACAATTTACGAACACCTTATGGATAAAGAATATACCCCTCTGAAGGGAGAGGTTAGTTCATTAACTAGAAAGCTTCGTAGTGTTGGGGAGTCAGTGACCGATGAAGTATAAGCCAGATTATGATTTTATAGGCGCAGTTTGCATCACTCTATTAGTGATGTACTTAATTTCTATTTTTATTTTTTAACGCCTAGCTTTTCTTCTTCGGCTTTTTCTTTCTTTATCTTTTTGATAAAAACTTTTAGGGCCATATTCTTTTTCCCACCTTCGAGGATTGGATTTCTTAAGTCTTGCTTGTTGATCGGCATTTAAATATTTAACAGCTTTAGAGGCATTTCTTTTAATAGTCCTCATATTATATCGAGCTATACTACCTGCTTCAGCTGGTAAATAGCCAGTTAGATAAGCTATATAAAGAGCAGTACTACTCATAGCCGCTTGTTTTTCTTCATCTGATAATTTGTGGGTTTTGCTAGCACCAAAAGCATTTTCTTTTTTATACTCGCCAGACGCAGAAACAGATGAAAAATCAACCATCTCTTTGAATTTTTCAAAGCCTATACTAAACAGACCTAAATCTTCTGACATAGTTTTTTGATTTTCAAAGAACTGAAATGGATCTTCTTCATCTTGAAAAAATTCAAGAATGTTATTAATTCTAGATATAAAAATTTCATCAGTAATAGGTAAAGGACTAAATAAATCCAATACAACGTTTTGACCCCTGCCTTTCATTCTGTTGTTAAAGTCTTTTTCAGCTTGCTCTTCATCATCCTCTCCCATCCATGCATTGGACAGCGAGGCTGTAAGTTGAGTTAAGCCTAAACCTAAAGCATTAAAAGCTAAAGTTTCTACAAGCAATCCTCCTAAGGATTTTGCGGCAGCTTTTTTATCTTCAGAGGTAGCGGTTTTACTAAATACAGTAGATACATCCGAATACATACGTGTTTTTTGATTAAGTAAGAAATTAGCAAACGGAAAAAATCCCTTTACAAATAGCTGAGTGCTTATTTTATTAGACCTATACATTTCACCTTGCAAGTCTCTGTCTGAAGTGTTTTGTTGTCTATTTACTTGTTGTTGAGCATAGTCCCCTGCTTTTTTATTTACTTTATGATTCTCCCAATCAAAACCTGGTGCAGTAACATCAATCCCTTGCTTTTTCATTTCCTTAGAATAATAAGCGAGCCAAGATGAATTAGCTGCAAATTTATCTGGCGCAACCAAAAAGAGTTTTAATGTTTTGTTTTGTGCATCAAGTATTATGCGTCTAGCTTTTTCTCCTACACTATTAGCAGCCTCGTCTAGTTGTTTGTCGATACTTTCCAACGCAGTCTCTGACTGCAGCCCTCTGTTTGCTATATCGTATCCACTATCTTTTAACCACTCCCTTACAGTTTTTTTTCTAAATAAACCAAGCCCATTATATGTATTAGCTCCTCCAGCATTAATCATAGTATTAAAAATGGGTGTTAACTGCTTAGGAAATTGACCTAAACTACCTAATGTTCTTGATACTCCAAAGGTCCCAAAAGTATTTATTAGTCTCATTAACTTTTTATCATCTTCCGGAATGTAATCTAAGCCTCTTTTTTTAGAAACATATTCTTTGATTCTTTGCTTGACTAAATCTCTGTCTTGTTTATTTGGAATAACTTTATCGAAGTCTTTGGACTCTACAAATCCTTTTACTTGCTGTATGGCAGCAGCCGTATTTATATCAGCCAATGCTTTTCTTAAGCTATTTATATTTGATGTATCGAAACTTAAATTCACATATCGTTCGTTGCCTAATGATTTAGGTCTATTTGATTTTTTTAATACACCTGTTTCTTTATTGTATATTTTTCTACCGGACGTATCAAACATAGGCTCGTCTATATTTTCAGTCTCAGGAGTCTTTAAAGCGCTAAATATGTCAGGGGTATAGTTTATGTCTTGGTCTAGGGTTTTATTATATATATTTAAATTAGTATCACTTAAATCTTTGTAATGTTTTTTCCACTCTTCAGTCATCCATTCTACCGCAGCTAAGTTTTCTTTATCTACTTTAGATTCAACATCTGTTATGTTATTAGAATCGCTTAATAATCTATCATAAACTTTTTGATATGTTTCAGCTTTAGTTTTATTTACTTTATCACTAGTGTTACTTAGTGTTTTTATTGTTTCTAGTATTAAAGCTTTCTTTCTATTAAACTCTTGTTGTTGCTCTGCTTCAGTTCCAATTAAAGTTCTACGAACAAACGCGAGCATACCTCTCTCTGTATTATTTTCGGCCGTATTAAAAGCCTGCCCATTAGGTTTTGTTTTAGAAAACTTATCACTATAATTAGCAGCAATTTTATTAGAATCTGTTTCCGCTTTAGCCGCACCATTAACCACATCTTGAAAACCAGATAATGCTAATATCTTATTCGCTTTACTTTGCCCTTTAAAAATAAACTCTATCATTAAATCAAAAGAAGCGATATTTTTAGCCCACTTTCTTCCTACTGACGTAAGAGACTTGCCTTTTAGTCCATCTTTAATTGCTTTGACTAAATTAGTTTTACCCACGTAAAGGTTTACAACTTTACCCATTCCTCCCGTCGATGCGTTAGTGGCAAAATTAATTAGAGAGTCTAGGGCTTGCAATGCTTCTTGATCTGTTAGAACATTTAAATCCATGTTCATAAACGCTCGCACAAGCTGCTTATCTTTGTTAGTTATTTCAATCTTTTCTCCAGTAAAAGGGTCTGTTTGTGTTTTTAATTGTTCGTCTACAACGGCGGTATACACACTAAATGCATTTTTAAGAGCATCAAATATTACTTTACTTTTCTTTTCAGAAGGAGCTGCCTCCTTTTTTTTATTTTCATCCGTGGTGTCTAAAGCTTCTATAGTTTCACGCACCTCGCTCAATGACAAATCACCTGGAGGGACACCTGTTAAAGCTTCAAAGGCATCTGCTTGTATTTGAGCTTCACGTTTCTCTTGAGCCACATTCTCTTTTACTGAATACTCTTCGGTAGATTTAATGTCCACAGCTGGCGCTACATTTATTCCCGTTTTAGTTCTTCTTGTAGAGGGAAGTCCTTTCAATAACTTAGTTGCCTCTTGTTGGTACTTAGTCAAGTCATCAACGGTTAAAGGGTCAATCCTTAAAAACTCTTTAGCTGCCGCAGAAACATTAGCATCTAAACCTTCTTTTCCAGCGCGTTTTTTTATTTTCTTTTTAGTTTCGTTTGCCTTATTCAATGCATCTACATTGTTAGCCTTTTCAAATGTTTTAGTAATTCTTTGAATAGTTTTTTCTACAGTGACTGGATTGGCAAAATTAAGTTTCTCAACCTCTTTAATTAAAGATTTAACTGTACGTGCAGCTACCTTACCTTTAGTTTTTATCTTATTAATTATATCTAAGAAAGCCTTGCGTCTTGTTTCTTTAGGTGTCTTAGGGTCACGAACCGCCCTAAAGACTTGTTTATTTTCATTTACCGTTAGAGGTTTCCCCTCTTCAATAACTATCTCCGTATCTTGAATGTCTTCAACCTTAACCTGGTCCTCCTGGGTTGGTTCGACGGGGTTTTCTTTTTGGGTTTGTGTAGTCTCTCCGGTAAGCTCTGTGGGTTGATTGTCTCCTTCAACCACTGCTTTGCCAACTTCGGGTTGTTCTTCATTAAGTACCTCATCTGAGCTTTTGATTGTATCGGCATCTTGTTCTGTTTTAGTTTGTTGATTGTCTCTTTCTTTTGCTTGGGTAATTTGCTCATCAACATCAGCAATTTTTTGATCTATCTCTTCTACCAACGGGCCCTCTAATCCTTTCTTTTGATCTATTAATCTCTGTCGTTGATCTAATAAATCAGAAACCTCAAGCATATTTTCTGAATCAACTATAGTGCCTTTAGTTCTATTCTCAGCAGTTTGCATAGCGTAAATCTCCTGATATACTTTTTTACCCTGATCTTCTGTTATGTTATTATTTCTTACTAATTCCGTTACTGTTTTATCTAAATCACTTACATTACGTGCTACATAACGAAGAGCGTCTAACCTACGATTTCTTGAAAGTAAATTTATAGAACCTAAAGTAGTGGTTGCACCTAAGGTCATAATAACAGTTTCCATTATTTCGCTACGCTTCACACTACTACTTCTTACCGAGAGTCCAGTCAACTCATTTACTGCAGCGCTTATAGCTTTTTCTGAAAACAATACAGGTAGCTCTTCAATTAAGAGCTCTTTCATGTTTTCTTCACCTAAAGCCGCGACTTTTCTTTTTAACTCATTTAAGGTAAACTTTTTTCCATCTTTTTTTACAGCGTTTATTATAGCTGTTTTAAATCCAGTCAAGCTACTTAGCACTTTGGTATTTGAGCCAGCTAACCCTGAGAAAACTCCGTCTAATGTGGCGATTGCATTGCCCGCAACAGCTGCTTTATTTAAAGCTTCATCCTCAGTAAGCCCTGCGCTAACTAAATCTGACCTCATATCTTCTACTGATTGAGCTGAGGTACTAGCGTATGATGCTAACCCCATTCCTGTTCCTCCTGAAACTCCCAAAGATTTTGACAATGCTTGGCCTCCTTTTATTAACGCAAAAAGATTAGCTAAAGTTTGAATGCCACCCTGAACAAGAGCTCCGCCACTATAATTTCTTTCTGAAAATTTTACGTTATCAGCGCGTTTTTTTATTTGATTAAATTTTTCATCTGATATAATACCAACAAGGCTTACGTTAGAAACAGGATCTAGTACATCTCCTTCTTCGGTTACTACATATTGTATTCCCTCAATAGTAACATTTTTTCCTTGTGTAACACCTGATCTTTTGACAGGACCTATCTCTATGTCTATTGCTTCACCTGTATCTAAAAGCATTTCTGTTATCCCTGCTAACGCTCCCTTTTTATCAGCACCAACTCCTGTTAGCGCTTGATCAAGCAAAGAAGTAATTGCCGCTCCTGATCCTAATGCAAAGTTACTTATTGTAACGGGAATTGTTTTAGCAGTTTCTCCAAGCTCTGTAAACAATCTTACAGCTCCCCCTTCTTGACTAGCTTCGTAGATTCTTTTTCGTCTTTGCAGGTCTAAGTCATAAGTAAACTCTTTGTATGTAGGAAACAAAGAACCCATTTTACTTAAAAGGTTTGATTCTTCCGTTAGCTTTGCTTCTAATTCTTTTTTAATATTTAATAGCTGTAACTGGTCTTTGGGATTTGTTGCTATCTGAAGTCTAGAATCTATCGTGTCTATGTCTTTTCTAAGAGATTCCATTACTTTCATTTTGTATGAAAGTATTTTTTCAGTATCTTTTTTCTCTTGTTTAAAAGCTTGCCCTTCTTCACTAGCAGCCTTTTTAAATAATCGAAACGACAACGATTCTTCACGCTGAGTGTTTGCCTCCCATTTAGAGAAATCTTCAACATCTATTTTAAGCTCATCAAGTATAGCTCTGCTTACTTTAGTAGGCTTAATTTCCAGGCCCTCTTCCACTTCTTCAATAACTGGTTTAAGAGTGGTAGATGTAAAATCTGTTTGTATATTTTGAGAGGCGTTATTGTTTATAAAGGTATTGTACTCTAAGTCTATGTCTCCAGCTTCGGTATTAGTTGTTGCGCTATTGCCGAACTTGCGAGTTTTAAGCATAGCGTCTACGTCAACGCCTTTACTTTCTAAAAATGACCTCTGTTTTTCTGTCTTTAATACATTAGGATCTTTAAGCTTTGATTGATTAATAGCGTTAAGCTCTTCAATTATTTGTTCCTTGCTTGGGCTACTAATTCCTTTTTGAAGTAAAGATTCTATTGCTTGTTCGTTTGTAACTTCAAAAATTTGTGATGAGTCTACAGTAACCTCTACCTCCTCCTCACTTAAAACCTCTGGAATTTCGTCCACTACATTGGTTTGTTGTGGATCTTCATTTGTTTCAGGGAAACCAAAGTCTTTTTCTAATACTTCTAAGTCACTTGGTTCAAACCCTGCTTGCTCCGATGAACCATCTTCCGATACGGAAGCCAATTCGGCGACCTCTTTTTTTTTTAAAAAACCTTGACTTACATACGTATCAAACTTGTCACCATATTCTTCCCGTAAAACAGATTCTTTAAACTCTAAACCATCAGAGGTTATGTATATTTCTTCTTCCATTATTATTTACTCTCAAATTTAGATTTATCAAATGGCAAACCTTTGGCTATTGCATTAAATATCTGTTTTATAGCATCTATAAAATTTTGTTTTGTCTGTTCGCCGGATGTGAATTTATTTGTTAGCGTAAGAGTCCCCTCAAACAAACTCGGTATCTCAATCTCCAACCCTTTATCAGTCGCTGTTGTTGTTACATCTAAGTTAGGCAAATCTATTTTGAGTATGCCAAAAGCCTTTTCGGCTCCTTTATTCATAGCCTGAGATCTTTTAAAATCTCCATTTCCGAATCTAAATCCTAAATCAACTTCGTCTAACACCTCTTTTAATGGCTTTACATCACCAGCCTTTTCTCCTAAAAAATCCGCTGTATTAAAATCTTGCTTAATAGTTGTTTGTTCAGTAGTCTTTCCCACTCCTGTATTACCTTTGTAATTGGGGTTAGGTATAAGTGGTTTTATGCTTGGATCAAGTGGAACACCTTTTTCACTTACTTTATAGTCAGGATTATTAATCATACTAGTGGTAAATCCTCCTTCAGCATTAAAATCTTTTAATAGTTCTTCATATGATCCTTTTACGTCAGGGAAGAAAAGCTCTACCATTACCTCGCCCGCCTTATTTGGATCTGAAATATTATATGGAGTAGAGATAGTTTGACCTTCACTGTTTCTTCTAGTTACTGTTAAAGTCTTTCCATCTTTTGATCTTACAGCATCAACTATGGTTGGTATGCGTTTAGATTTTCCATAAATAACATTAGCCCCTTGGATCAAAGCATCAATAGACGATTGAGCTGTTGCAGCATCACCTGATATTATATTGTCTATGCTTTTTAGGTATCCTATTTCTTTTTTACGTAATGCTATCTTTGTCTTTTCAGCATCTGTAAGCGGAACGGTTTTAGTTTTATCGAATTCAAATTTTTCTCTTGCTAGATTAATTTTTTGTTGAGCTTGATCGGCTGTTGTAACCTGTACGTTTGTTTTATCTTGACGCTCTTCAACATCTTTTGGCAATGCATTTTTAAGGGCGGTTTTCATTTCATTTACTGCAGCTGCTTTATCTGCATCTGTAAAAGTAAAAGTTCCGTCTTGATTTTTAAGTATAGTGTTTTCTTTTAAATCTTTTTTATCATACACCACATCATACCCTAATCCATCTACAAGTATAGACGCTGTTCTTGCTTGATTAATTCCAACAAAAACCTTAGCCTCCCGATCTATTAATTTATCTAAATCTTTACCAGGCATATTTGCATAAATCCCTTTAACTGTCTTTCCAGATGCATCTTTTGTTACTCTTTTACCAAACTGTGTTACTGCGGTTGCCGCAGCTTTATTATAGTCAAACCGAGGGATGTTACCGATAGTTAAATTACTTAACTGGAATGGGTTGTATACTTTACCGGTGTTTTTATTAAACAATTTAAACCCACCCCGTCCATCTTTCTCAACCTCTATAGCGCCTAGCTCAAGAGCCTTATTGTATTCATTAAAGTCTGTTGAGTTTATTGAGCTTAAGCTCCCGTCAGCTACACCATCGGCAACTCTTTGAGCGTTTGTTTGATAGCTTTTTTGAGCGCCTATCATCTGCTCGTTTGACTGTGTTAGATTTCTGAATTTTGCAGTATAGTCTCTAGAGCTAATAATTCCGTTTTCAAGTTGACGCTGCAACTTTGTAGCTTCTGACATTAACCCACCGCTCCATTTTCCATAGAACTCATTTGCTTGTTGGTTAGGAGTAGCCTTTAAATCATTCGCGGATTTAAAAAACTCATCCTGCTCGTCTCTCCACTTTTGCCTTTGCGCTTCTCTATCTTTTTCCTGTGTACCTAATGTATCGAGTACATCTTTTAATCCAGCTGAAGCATCAAAAGTAGTTGGCTGATTGGTTAATTGAAAACCTATTTTAGTTGCCATATTTTTTTTTAATTTTCTTTACGAAATATAGGTTCAAATAATTTTGATGTTGTCTCGCCAACACCCGCCATCAAATTTCCTATTTGAGTACCTCCGCCCAAAATATTTTTATAATCTTCTCTAGACAGTAAGCCTCCTCGGTCTTTATAAGATCCATAGCCTACGCCTGCAAAATCTCCTTGGTTGTCAGTTCCGCCTCCCGTATTTAAGTACTCAGGTATTGCGCTACCTGCAGATCTCACCATCCCGCCGAATCCACTAACTGCCGCTTGGTTAGCTTGAGCTGCTGCAATTGACGCTTGCTGTGCCGCTAGAGTTGCTCCTTCGGCTTCCCTAACATCTAGACCAGCTTGTGCGTCTCTTAGTCTTGACTCTTCCTTAAGTCCCATTAGCTCTAAGTCAGCCATTTCCCTGCCCATAGCTGTTCGTATTTCAGCCTGCCCAGCTTGTTGAGCTATTGCCACTCTTCCCGCTGCTGCTGATGCTCCACGCTCACCTGACTGCGCTGCCTGTAAGGCTTGTGCTCCTCCAGCTAAAAGCGCTTCTCTTTGTAATTCGTAAGGTTCTTTTTGAATAGATAGCCCCTCTAGGTAATTCACCTCTAGTTTTTCTCTCGCTGCATCCAATGCCTTATCGGCTTGATCTTCTGCATCTACCAGAGCCTCTCTTTGTTTTTTTGCTTGACTTAAACTTACTGCTGTAGATGCAGCAGAAGCTGCAAACCCTACTCCCGCTGCTATTGTAGCTGCTGAAACAGTGGCTCCTGCTATTGCTGTTGCTGTTATTACTGCCATATTAAAATACTTTAATCATTTCTTGAGTGTAGTTTTCTCCTATTGTATAACCGTTTTTCTTATAAACATCTATAAGGCCCTTATGTTTTATAAGAGCGTATGTGTATTTGTTTCCGTTCGTCCTGCATACATTAGTTAAGCTTTCTATTAACATATTAATAGCCTGCTGTCTTTTTGTTTTTCCTCTATACTTCTTACTAGAAATAATCCAATCCACCCAAGCTACTTTTGAATTCGTTACGTATATAAACCCCGCACATACAGGGATGTCATTGTCTAATACTATTAAACCACCTTCACCGTCATCTGGCAAAAAATCTTTAACTGGCGGTTCCCATCCCCAGTCTTTCCACCAACCAACAAGCGTGTCTTCGTAGTCAGAAGAATTTAGTTTTCGAATAATAAATTCCATGCACTAACAAAGATACTAATTTTTATGGATAGCTTTTCATGATCTCAGCTTGCACAGCAAACAGCTCTGTAGGCGATGGCCCTGTATTTTCAAGAACAAATCTACAGAAGTGACCTAGCAGCCCGTAGGACTCAGCGGTATTATTTTTAACGCCCATCACATAGGGGTTGCTCACGGTGGGAACAGTAGCCCCGTTTATCGAAGCGTCAATAACAATATTGTTAATGTTCTGCTGCAGGTTAATATTGATTTGAGTTACCCGACCTGCTAATTCTGGTGTGTTAGCGGTCTCATTGTTATAATATAAAAAGTCGCCGATACTAAGTATTGATCCAATACTAAAACTAGGATTTGATATAAACTGAAACTGCCTTGTAGATGGCAATCCACTAAAGCTATCAGCCCTACCTATCCCATTAATTGCTCTAGATGCAAAGTTTGATATTACCGTGGGTGACTGCGTGGTATTTTTAGCGGCCGCATACCATGACCCTTCCTTCAACTCAAACCACTCATTGCTTATAAAACCATCGTTTTGCAGATCTGTATTAAGAGAAACAGACCATGGTTCGTCTGATTGTAAGTTTATAGTTTTAAAAATTTTACTTACTAAAGGTAGCTCGTTTATTACACTTGTTACAGTGGAATTAAACTGTTGTCCATAAAAATTATTCCTTAATTCATTTGTGTTGTGCCTATATAAATTACCTCCAGAGTAAGAGTAAAAGAAGTTATTCATACCAATCATGTAGTCTGGGTTATAAGAATAAAAAGACGGCCATCCTTCTACTCCTTCACTATAACTAAGTGTGTGCTGCACCCCTTCAGGCTCTAATGGCGTTGGCGTAGGGTTGTTCGGGATAGTAACTACAGGGGTTGTAGTAGTACCCCCCGCCTCTAAACCTCTTATCTGTATTGATCCTGTAGCAATAAGCCCTTGTTGGGTTAAGTCCAAGGCAAATGTTAATAAAGTATAGTCACCCGCGGGAATACTTGCGCGCGTAACAGAGCTAAAATAATTTACTACTATCCCATCGTTTGCTCCTCCGCCAATTTCTT
>Ga0308008_1000170_pt1 | contig 32464 bp, 23 predicted proteins | sample Neamet125_FD_203140 | JGI IMG/M metagenome (GOLD analysis project Ga0308008, IMG submission 203140) | Marine microbial communities from water near the shore, Antarctic Ocean - #125 | ecosystem: Environmental > Aquatic > Marine > Unclassified | place: Southern Ocean | collected 2014-07-24
GATATGAAGGTTGGAACTAAAGGATATTTAGTTAAAACTGGAATTAATGGAGGTTTAGATATTTATTTTGGTAATGGTTCTTTTGGAATGATTCCATCAACAGGAGCTTCTATCAATATAGAATACTTAGTAACTGATGGATCTAATGGTAATTTAACGGGTTCTAAAGATCTTACGTTTAAATTCATAACTCCTGGTTTCGATTCAATCGGAGAGGAATATGATTTAAACGAGTTATTAGAATCATCATTTACATCTGCCCCTAAAATGGGAGCAAACCCAGAAGACGTTAAATTAACAAAATTAATAGCACCTCTACAATCTCATTCATTTGTATTAGCGAATCCAAATTCATATGAACACTTTCTTTCAAGATATGGAATGTTCTCTTATTTAGATGCATATAATACAACAGATGATGGATTTATAGATGATGATAACGTGATATACTTATTCATGTTACCTGATACCGCGAGGAAATTAACAAAGAATAAAGATTATTTTAATTTAGGATTAGATGAATTCTTTTTCTCAAGTGATGAAAAGAATGGATTCTTATCTTTATTAGAAAATAGTGGCCAGCAAATGGTTACCACTGAAGTTAAAATAGTAGATCCAATAGTTCAATATTTTAGAATGGATGTAAAACTTAGATATTTCGAAGGATATAATAAAGCAACCCTTTATTCTGAAGTTCGTGCTAAGATTTCAGAGTATCTAATTAATATAACTAGAAGAGATCGTTTACCTAAATCAGATATTATAGCGGTATTAGAGAACATCGAGGGGATTGATTCTGTAAATGTTAGATTTATATCTAAAATGGAGGAAGATGCACGTAGGTTAGGATATTACATTCTAGAGAAAGTTAAGGTTACACCTTCTACTCCAGTGTTAGAAAATATTGGAAACGGTAAATCTAAATATGTTTTCTTTAAAAGAACAGTTACTCAGCAAAAGGTGAAATTTGAACCGGGAGCTGCTTTACCAGAAGAAGTTATTAATTTAGATTCTTTCGGAGATATATTATTAGGTAGAGAAGAAATTGCATTATTCAGAGGAGGTTGGCTAGATAGAGATAATGTTTCAGTTCTAGACGATGCTAAGCTTGGAGAGCAAGGAGCTCTTTCAATTTACTTTGATGAACCTGCAGTACCAAATACTATCTTTTCTAAAATACAAGCTAAAAATAGAAAAGCGTTATAATGGCATCATTAATACAAAATTTATTTAAGAGTAGACAAAAGAGAACATATAGTGTTCGAGAAACAATAGTGGACGATCGTAAGAACAAAGGTAACGATTATACGAACAATGTTTTAAAGAATTCAATGTCTCCTTATGTTTATAGAAATGCTAGAATGAACGATTTCGTAATTTTAATCCAGAAAGTGATATCAGATCTTATTGATTCGGTAACATTTTTAAAGGGATATAAATCATACACAACAAAAAAAGACTATAAAAACTTTAGATAATGGCATATAACAATCTAAGATTTTTTGACAACGAGTCTAACGACTTAAATTTAATCTATAACTCTGAACTAGATTTATGGCAGGGTGTTTCATATCTTCCGGTTGTTTCTACTGGATTATACGAGACATTAACTTTGCATATATTGGAAGAGGTTGAAGGACCTTTATTTGAGGAATTAAATACTACTCCAATTGCTGAAGCATCTGGGGATGTTTCTTTTAAATTCAAATTCAAAGATGATTATAATACAAGTACTGATATATTTTTATACAGTGCAAAGGCAGTTGCCGGAGAATTAAACATCCAAATAGATAAAGAACAAACACATAAATTATTACCATCGACAACGAGTGGTTCAATATCAAATGGTAAGAAAGTATCAGCTGACAGTTTACTGGCACAACCTATTGTTGTCCAGGTTGCACTGTCTTCAAATGTTGAAGGTTTTCATATTAGAACACTAAGTGTGATTGAGGTTGTTAATGGTATTGAAACAAGAGAAATTGCTTCTATTAAGGTATATGGTGAAGTTGAAGGAGAAGATGAAAGATTAAGAGTACTTTTAACGAATATGGGTATGAATCTAGACGATTTAGACTATTATATCTTTAGAGATTCTAATATACAAGAACAATCTCCTGATTATACAATATTAAACCAAAAACGTAAAGAGTTACTTTTACAAGCATCTCAAATCAAGCCATTTATAGGAACTTATAAGGCAATACTAAATGCAATTGATTTCTTCGGATATGATAAAATAACTTTAAAGGAATATTGGTTAAACATCAATGAACAATCTGAGAATTTCGGAAAGCTAAAGGCTGTCGCAATTCCAAATCAAGATGTCGTTGGATTTTTAGCAGATAAAAATAAAGGAAATGATTTACCTAATTCAAATCAAAAGAAGACATCTAGATTCTCTTTAGTTTATAGATTGAATACTCCAACTGGATTACAGGATGAGTGGGATATTCCAACTGTTAAAGAGACTATTGACTATTCTCCAGATGAGGTTTTAATTAAATTATACGGATTAAAAAAGAAATTACAAAAAGATTATTTACCATTACAAGCTAAAATTGTAGATATTACAGGTGAAGGGGATTACTTTTCTCAATTTAACCAGAATGTATGGAATAATCAACATAATATTAAAGTACAAAATGCCGGAATAGAATTTAAAACTATTAAAGTGCCTGCGGAAAGAGATGTATTTATGGAAGATCTTCGTAAGGTTGATTACAGGCTTACTGGATTCGGACAAGATTTTAGTGCGTTATCTCAATCAGTTCGATTAGAGTTAATAGCGTCAATTGGTAATTTCTATAAAGAATATTATAACAATAATTTAGATACATTTAATACTATAGAAAATATTCCAATAGGAGCACCTGTATCTTTACATGCCGAAGGGTTAGAAGATTCATGGGATCTTGCTGATTTCACATGGTTAGATGCTGAAGATACGGAAGTATCTAACACGGTCCAGGGATTATCTAGTGATACAACTACGTCTGGGATTAGTAATCTTACCGAATATATAGAAGCTCATGATTTAACATTAAGTAATCTATTAACATGGAATAACTGGTGGCATAGGGGAGTATATGAAATTGAGTGGGTAATATCTGGTCCTAATAATTATGAAAAAGCATATAGAGGTCCTGTCTATGAATATACTAATTTCCCATTAACTTTACCGTTTGCTGGATCGTATACTATTGAAACGAATATGTATGATCTATATAATGTAAAAAGTACTAAGATTAATAAAGAGTGGATTGAAGTTAAAAACAAGAACGTTGAAGTTTATGGATTAACTCAATTAGCTCCTAAAAAATTAGACTGGAAAGATTATAAACATGCATGGAATTCAAGTGGATCTAGCTGGGACTGGTCTAGAGAGAATTTAATACCAGTTAATGATGTTATAAGTACTTATTATTTAACAATGGACCGTACTAATTATATTAATGATGAAGTTCATGTTGGTAAAGCACATTCAACTGTTAGAAGATTTTTAGATGCATTGCAACCAGGTGGTTTTAATGAAACTCCAGGACCATATCAATGGGCGGATCTAAAAACACATGTTTGGGACGATGGTCCTGAAGTAACCTGGAAAATGACAAGAGTCGGTGGAGATATTAATTCGTCATTTCAGATAAAGGTTGGAGGATATACTAATGGATATTCTCTGAAAGTTGAACAAATAAGTCCGTCAACTGGAGAGACATTAACAGATTCTTATACAATTAATAGTACATTCCCAATTAATGATGAGGATATTGCAGCGTGGGTTGGGGTTTCTAATGAATTATCAGGGCTTGATCCGATCGATCACCCTATATTAACTAAATTTAATTATAATCCTATTTTAGTAGATACCGATAATAACGAATCGACAGGTACAGGATCTCTTGGTGAAGATAAATGTGTTTATATATTAGCAGTTGCAAAAGAAGCTGCTCGTAGTTATGATTTTAGTAATGTTTATTTTAGTAATATAGCAGGAGGTTCGATAGATGAAAAATTAAACTTCGTAAGTTATAACCCTGGTTTCGATGATACATATATAATAAATAATTTAGCTGAATTACATATGCTTAACCATGTTACATTTTCGTATGATTTAACAAACATGCCGGGAATAGTTTCAGAACAATGGAGAGTAATTAATAATACGTTAAATATCGAAGATATATATTATAGTAATCCAATATTAACTTATCTATTTAAAGAGAAGGGATATTACACAGTAGAGTTAGATTTATTGGACTCTAACGGAAATAAGAACACAATAACAAAAAATATTTTAAAAATAATTTAAAATGGCAAGTATCACAACAATTTTAGGAACAGATAGTTTATCTTCTTCAAGAATAGTAATTAACGATAATTTCGCAACGATCAATGATCAGGTTGCAGGAATCGCTAATCTATTAGATGTAAATACACAATCTTTAACGCTTACTGGCACTATGGGTGCATCTGGTTTAAGCATAGTAAATGGTGGAAATCCATCATTCATAGTTAATGCATCTGACATCACAGCGTCTTTACCATTGACTGTAAACAAGTCTTTAATATTAGCAGGTGGAATGCAAGATTCTGTAGCTGCTGTATCGGCGATGCCATCGGCAAACTTATATGGAAAAACAACGTATGTCTTAGACTCAACCGTTTTAAATGGAGTTAATGTCATAGCATCGGGTAACAATGGTCAAACAGTAACTTTCATCGCAAGTGGAGCTGCTGGTATTCAGATCAACTCGTCGAACATCGGCGGAGTTTCAGCTAATTTCACAATTGCTGATAACGGAACAATAACACTTAGATATTTTAACGCAGTATGGTATGTGATTTCTCACGCCAACACTACTTTAACTTTCTAAAAAAAATTAACAAATAAATGGCTACACCATTAATTAGAATTCCACAGGAACAAGGAGGTACTATGTATGCTTTTTCTAGCGCAGCTAGAGATCTTACACGTGCATACTATAATCCGGATATTGTTTTTGAATATTCAAAATTCGCATTACTAGATATGCCAGTTGTTGCAGAGCCTTCAGCAGGAGCTACTAACAACTATATTCAATTCAGTAATTTATACGAAGGTGGTCCGGTTGCCGGAGGGGGATTAGCCCCAGCTTATAGTGATACTTCACCAGACGATAATGCCAATCGTCACTTTGCACAGTCGTTTCAAAACTATGCACTTAACTTAGAGAACTTTATTTTATCAGATGATGATTTTGACAACACGTTATATTCTTCAGATTCTGAAAAGATCTTTTTCAAATGGTTAAATCATATTGGAGCGTTTAGAACCAGAGCAGCTAATTCACAAGAAGTAGAATCTGGATTCAATAGATTAGTAGAAGAAGATGATTCAATACAAAATGGATCAGAATACAGCCAAGTAGTTAAATACTTAGGAAACGTAGATGTAACTAACGATAAAAATTATAATGGAGATACTTATAATGAAGTTTTTGTAAATGTACCATCTGCTGTTGGATATACTCCAACTGTATTATTTAAGTCGTCAAATTACAATACAACAGCATCAACATATATCCCAACATCTTTTATTAACGGAAGAGAGGGACAAAATCATCCAGATTCAAATATAAACTTACAATCTCTAGCGGATTCAAGTGATGGATCTATAGATATAAGCCCAAACGTATCTTATAACTATGGAATAGAGTGGAATTCTTCCACATATTCTACTATTGTTAATGATAAAAAATTAAATAACCATTTAGATTATTCTAAAAGGGGTGGAGATTTTAGATTCAATGCAATATTAGTCTATTATGATGTTTATTCTAAATCTAACCCTGGAAATAAATCAACAAACTTATATGGTGTTATCTTATTAGATAATTTCAAATACGATCCAGCAAGTACTGGGTGGTCTTTACCAGAATTAAGTAAATACAAACCAAACGAAGTAACTGGATTAAACGGGAATGCTTTCGCATTAAAACTAAACGTTAAATTTAATTCATCTTTAGATAATGTAGGAATAGAATCTAATATCAATGATTATTCTACCTTCTCTATGGATATATTCTTTGATTCAACAAGTGCACTTGAGAACGCTGCTAAAGTTTTAGCAGAAGCAAGTCACAGATATACTGATCTATCTAATAGATTAAATGGATTAGAGAATTTATTATTAACTTCAGTTGAACAAACAGCGTTAGCTTCTAGAATATCTAAAGTTGAATCGTCTCTTGAAAAAGCCTCTTTAAACTTTAAAGATGCAGGATCTATCTTAGATCTTATTTCTTCAACAAACGATAGATTAAACCAAGTTATTAACGGAACTATCCCAACTGAGATTCAATATAATACTGATGTTGTTAGTTCAGGAAATGGCGTTGCGATAGATAAGTCAACTCCCGGTAAGATCAAGGTAAATAATACTAATTATGGATATTATCTTAATAAAACCAATAGTTATGATTTTAATTCTAAGCAAGTATTAGGAGATATTAACGAAACTACTCCATGGAATCCTGCATTAGCATCTTCTGGTTTAGGAATTTGGACAAGAATAAAGAAATATGATAACTTAATTAGAATATATTTAAATGAAACTGAGACGTTCTCTAGTGATTTAGATATATACTTAGATGATAGTGTTACACCTTTTAAATTAGGACAAGTGGTTAAATTAACCTTTAAAAATTCTATATTAAATTTAGATAACAACGGAATCAATATATACGTAAGTGAAAATAACAAATGGGTACTTAAGAATTCGATTAACGCCGGAGAGATACTAAGTAAAAAACCATATGTTGAATTAATTTGCGTTGACGAAACAAACAAGACATTCGAACTTGAAATTATAAGATAATTATGAGTGCACACAATTCAATATCACAATTACTTGAACAGTTTCTAGAATTAAACACTAATTCACTAGAAACTTTCAATCGTATTAATGAAGCGATCTCAACTGACAAAGAAACAGTTACAGTAGATTTATGGGACCCTAATAGTGAGGGTGTTAAATCTGTACAAATACCTGCATTTGGTTATTTAAAGAGAGAAATTGAAAGACTAAATACTAATTTAGAATCTATTACTGGTGTTGAAGGTAATGGAGCAAACGTTAGGTTAAAGGATGGATCGTTTAGAAAATTACACACGTCTAGGCTTAAAGGTCCTTCTAAACCAATCACAAATTTAGCAGCACCTACTCAATTTAATACAAAATTGAATGCATTTTTCGAAAACTTTTTAAATCCACTATTAACTATTAAGTTAGATGTAAGTGGACAACTTCCTGTTGAAACTGAAAGAGTTTATATTGAGAGATTTATATTTGACTCAAAGGATGCTGCAACAGTAGATCAATTTGATGAGTTATATAAAGGAGAAAGTGAAATTAAATACAAAGCAATTCAAAATGCAATTACTGAAAATAAATTAAAATATTATTTAGATTCAGAAGTTATTGAAATGCCAATAAGAACAATACAATATTACGGAGACTTTGATATCACTAAAATATCTAATGAACAGAAGTCACAGGTTGTTGATGGCGCAACTCAAACCAAAACTATTAAGTTATTCACTCTAAATAAACTGACGTTCTCAGACGCTTCTAAAACGCTTCTAGATACTGAAGTTTTAAAGGTTGGAGAATCATTAGTTATTAACTCTGGGGAATTAAGAACTAGATATATTATTAAATCAATAGATAATTCAACATCACAGATTGAGTTAGAATTAATTGAAGGATTTGAATCTATTAAGATAGGTTCTAAAATGCTATCAATATACAAAGATTTAGATACAGACTTAGATGTTGAAATAAACATTGGATTTGATGAAAGACAAGTTGTCTTTATTAAACCAATTGATCCAGCATCAAATATACCTTCAAATGAATATTCTCCTGGGATAGGATTTTATTCAAATGAATTACAAATACCAGGATCAGACGGAACAATACAAAGCTTATCTTCTTATTATAAAGAAGAAGTTGCAGATTTCGGGCAGTTCATTAAAGGATTTAATGTTGATTATATTCCACCGGCAGCAGTTGGTGTAGTACCTGCAACTCCTGTAGTAATTACTGGTAATTTAAAGGTTGTACAAATAAATAAACATTTAACAGATAATACAACAACGACTAAGATTAAACAACTTAAGTCTGATAAAGTAGCAGCTGAGCAAAGCCTATCTAATACTAGTGAGGCAATTAAAGCTAAAAAATCTTTATTAAACACTAAGAAGTTTAAATCTAAAGTTGAAAGAAATAAACAATATAACGAATTCAAATCTCTTGTTAATGAGAGAGTATCTGAATCTAAGCTATATTCATCTATAGTATCTGAGATTAAAGCTTCTGCTGAATCTACCGATATTGTAGCAGTTACTCCAAAATTTAGAGTTAGAGGATTCTGGTCAATTCCAGAACCTAAAACAATAGGAGATGAAGTTTCACAAGAGGTAGTTCAGTTTAAAATAAGATATAGATACGTATCGACTTCTGGTAAAACTAGTCAAGTTGAACAGATCGGATTTACAGATTCTGCAAACCAAACAACAAAAACTGCTGCCTTTTCAAATTGGACAGAGTTTAATGGTCCTGTTAGAAAAAGAGAATTAAATGAGGATGGAAAATATTCTTGGATTATTGAAAGCGAAGAAGATGCACAAGCAGTTAACTTCAATTCATTAGATATTCCAATCAGTTCAGGTGAAATCGTAGAGATTATGGTTCAATCTGTTTCTGAAGCTGGATATCCATCTAATCCATTAACAAGTGATTGGTCAGAGATTATTAAAGTTGAATTTCCAGAAGGAGAACTTTCAACAGATTCAATATCTGGTTTAATTACTCAAAACGAATTAGATAATTTAAAAGTTACATTAAAAGAAGATTTAGAAGCTGCTGGTATATTCGATCACGTTGGAGATTCATTCACAGTGAATGAAAAACACTTTGCACATAACGCTGCGGCAGTTGCATCTGGTTTCTTAACTGGAGAGCAGAATCCTATTTCAGTATATGATAAGCTTTTGGAACTTCAAAACGAAGTACAAAGATTAAGAGCAGAAATTGACGGAACAATTGGAGATCTATTAATACAGATAATAGATGAGGACGGTAACGTTACACAAGTAACCAACAATAGTACTGTTAAAGTATTTGGAGGATTTTATGTTGATGAAATTCCTGCAGAAAATTACAAAGGATTTATTGTAACTAAGAACTTTAAAATAAGATTAACAAATTCGCAAGCCTCAGATTTAGAGTTAATTGCTAGAATATTAGGAGATGTTGAGAAACCAGTGCCTTCTTCAAGTGATAGTACTTTATTTGGATTAAGAACAGGGGTTATTGATAATGCGGTTGCTGGAGATAATTACTACACAACAGAGGGTAATTATGATAAAGTACCTGTTGTTTATCAGAATTTAGATTCGATAGACTTATTAGCACATAATTATTTTAATGAGAGTCCATTACAATCAACTCAATTGAAAGGTCAATTTATCTATTCAAGATATATGAATCTAGCAAATGATAGAGGATTATATTTAAGAAGTACTGACGGAACTGACGGAGATATTGATGCTCAAGATTTATCTGGATTCGATACATATGAATACGGAATTTCTACAGCATATCAATTAACAGGGATAAATACAACCGATTCAAATAAAATCTTTACAGATGCATTGCAACCAGGTAGAACGCCAGATGGCAATGTTAATGAAGATTTCATATGGAATGGACATAAGGATGCTGTAGTTAATGATAATTTCACACCAACATCAACTGGATTACTTAAGTTAAATACAGTAACGTCTGTAATATATGACGATAGTATATTAATGCATATTGATCATCCTTTAGCATCTTCAGGCCTTACGGCTCTTGAAATAGCTTCTAATGGTTATATTAGTATGCCTAAGACGGCTCCTAGAAGAGCTTCTGATTTATTCGGTAAACAACAAACTCCTTTTAGAACAGTATCTACTTTAAATAGTGCAGGTATTGTTGCTGATAGAACATCATTAAAGAATTCATTTGAACCTAATGATCAATATCTACTTGGTGCAAAGTCATGTGGATCTTTCTTATACATTTCTCCTCTTAGCAAGGAATCAATAGTGGTTGACGCAAGTAATAAAAGAGGTAAGAAGATTGTTCCTGGTAGTAGTAAGAATTCAATAGTAATGGATTTAGTTTTTCAATATAGAATGACAGATTATTATGGAGTTGGATCTACTGGATCTGGTAAAGTAGGAGGAGTTACTGGTAATACATTTGGGAACTTAACTTATTCTAAGAAAATTGGAATTGATGTTATAGATTCAAATGCAAACGACTTCCAATTCGATATCGAAGTATATTCTAAGTATAAAGCAACTGGTAAAAACGTAAATGCTATCACATCATCTATGTTGTCTAATTATAACTCATCACATAAATACCACTTCGACGGTAAGCCCGTAGATTTTACAATACCAAATATAACGGAGACTTATATACAGTAGCAGATAGGAGCCTCTTAAAATTATGATATATAATTTAACTAAAAAGAGGTCCCATAGATGGCTATAAATTTCAACATACAAAACACCGAAGATAATTCTTCATTTGCAATATTAAGAACGAATCCTAAATTAACTAGTAATTTAAAGTTAGTTGTGGATTCGGTCGATAATATATTCATGAGTTCTTTCAAAGCAAGTAAACTGCTTTCAAAGGTAGAATATCAGAAGCTTAACATTTCAGCCGATGGTACTTATTCGAATGACGTTGCTAGGTTTTTCAAAGGAGCACCTAAGAATGAAAGATTTCAAACATTAAGAAAATACTCAGACATTACTCCATATTCAGAATACTCGTACCAATATGAGAATGAATACAACTACGGCGCAAGTTTTAATGCTACTAAGTTATACGACGAACAATACAAGATATTCGCTCCAATATGGCTAGATAGAAGAATTCCTAGGAAATTCGTAGTATATCGAGTATTAGATGTAGATTACAAAACAAAATACGAGGAAAATACAAACGGTCAAAATTCTAGAATATTAGATTTACTAGAATATGCAGCTATTGTTAAAACATTCGACCTTACACCAAAAAGTAACATAGGTAAATATCTAGACAGACATGTCTTTGATAAAGGAATGCCTAGTTCTGTAATAGACTTTAATTTTGCTGAATCAGGTTCAATACAATATAAAGGTATTGATACTAGTAAAGGGGGTTTTGCTTCAAAGAAAGATTATATTGCAGAGGACTACATACAGAAAGATAATTTAGAGATAGATTCAAATGAATTAATAACTCAAGGATTTGAAAGACATGGTCTTATTTCTGCAAATTTAGTTAACATGGAATTTATGTTTGACGATTCGTCAGCAGATAACTATGAAATTTACAGATACTTTGGATTATACGTAGATGTCGTAGAGGAAGGATCTTTTGATATAGATACAGTTTCGACGGACGGCATCATTAGTATTAAACCTAATACCATGACCTCAGTATACGACGTTGCACCAGTAGGACTTACTCACGAAGATATGTTACCAAGAACATCTGACCTAAAGTTACCTATACTTTCTTATATTAACCTAGGTGGTGACAATTTTCTACATATTAAAAACAACACGTACGCTTCTGGATTAAAGTTATCAATATCTGGCATAGATCCTTTAGTAGATACTAATGCATTCATAAAATCAGATAATAAAGTTAATGCACTTTCTAAAAAAACATCAAACAAAGGATTTATAAAGGTTGAAGTGGTTGCAAAACCAAACAACAATGATAGATTTTATATTGGAGACAAAACAGAAATAGAAATAGAATCATATAGTTTGTATGATTTCACTTTAATAGCGGATGATTCTTTAGGTAAGGGTACGTTTGTTGGGAATAAATTCTCATCAGCAGGTACTTTGAATCAGATTGCAATCGCTATAAGTAAATTAATAGAAAATAAAACAACATATAAGGTATATCAAAAAGATGCGACATTCTCTATAGAGGATTATGCAGATGGCGATAATAGGAAGAGAATGTCGTTTGGAGTATACAATTCAAATAATAATTCATTCTTAAAGATAATCACAGGGGATTTAGATAATATTGGTTTATTAAACCAAAATATTGTTATTCCATTGACGTCAAACACAGACTTTACACAATGGACTATGTATACTGCAACAGGGGGTTCCTCTATCGGAGCATCATTCCTTGTGCCAATTAATGAACTAGGATATATTAAAGTAGGTCAATATATAAAACACAAAGATCTTAGCATATATTCTAAAATAACTAATATAATAACAGAACACTCTGATCCAGATGTATATCGAATTATCATTGAAAAACAATTCGAAGCACCTGCCGATATGGTTATTCAATTGTATGATAAACTTAGACCCTCATTTGGTAAATTCTCAGCATATGATCTTAAAGATTTCGATTTCGATTTCTATAATACGTCAAATTCTAATATATCAGAGTTGAATCACGAGGATGATCCCTCTTATTTTACAGGATTATCCCCGGTATTATTTCAAGAAGATCCAGATGACATATATACTGCAATAGATATTATGTCAGAATATGACAGATTAAGTGAAAATAAATTAAAAGAAACTTCATTAAAAAGTAGAATAACTCCTACTGTTTTAAAATATGCAATGAAGAATGGTACAAACGCGAGAAATCTTCCATATATCTTAAATATGAACGAGGCATTCGGACCTAATAACCTTTCTCCAGAAATTCAATTAGAATCTGGCAGAAACGTAGATCATTTAAATATGGAACACTTCCATTTTAATCAAATACCTATGAAATACTATGATGATAATAAATTAAATGATTTATCGTCATATACTAGTTTCACATCAACTGACGGTATATCGATAAAGCAATTAAAATCAACAGATATTGATTATTTCAGTCTATATTTTAAATGGAATGGAGTATATAATGATCAAACGTCGGAATGGGTGGATGATAAATTCAAAAAACTATATACTAAATTAGACAATGGAACTAGTGAACTAGAACCGAGCACTCTTTTTAGAGGGTTAAGATATATTTATAAAAAAAGAAAGGAGTTTGAAAAAACAGCCCCTACTTCTTTTACAAAAACAACCGAAACTAATTCATATAAATTTGGTGTAACTTTAAACTATAATACGGGGTCTAATATCAACTCAGTATCATACAATGTTGTTAAAAATGACATACATAAATTTATATGTGTTGTTATAGATTTAAATGTAAAGCAAAATGACGTAGTGTCTATTGATAGAACATTCATGTATAATGCTACTGATATTATATTAAATAATAATGTTATTGATACGGAGATTCCTTTCAATATTGATATGTCTACTCCGATGTTTGGGTCAGCAGATCAAATACCATTAAATGCCGATCAGATTTCTATAATTGATAAATCTGCGGATTTTATTAATAATATAACCAGAAATGCTGAAGGAGATTATTCATGGTTACTTTTTACAATACCATCATACGGAGTCGGATGTATTAAAGTTATTTCAGTAGTTAGTGCTACTCAAATAATAGTTGATGGAACTCCATTATATTTTGAAAACAATCCCTCTCCTGGAGAAGAACGAGGACCTATATTCTCACCGGTTCCAGTTAGTATATTAAATACAGTTCCACAAGGTACTCAGTTCTCTTATTGGAAAACAGGGTCTGCTGGATGGACTAATTTATTAGAAGAGGTTGTTTCATATAACTTCGCTAAGAGATTCAATAAATTCGGAGATATTAATTATATTACAGTTGATAAAAAAGGAGAACATAAGAATCAATTTGTATTAGAAGTACAAGATGGTGTTGAGGTTGTTAAACCTTCAATATTAAATACAGAGTCTGATAGTGATCGTCCAAAATCATATCAGCTGTCTTCGACTGAGATTGGTAAAGTTATTAAAGAGAGAAGCGATGGTGGGTATTTTACAATACTAAGAAGAATGAATGGGGAATATAACCCATTGTTCAAAGATTGTGTCAGTTTCACAGATATACATAACGATCAAAGCATACATCTACCAGAGGTTGGATCTAAAACAATAGATATTAATGATGTGGGAGATGTTAGAGCTAATTTGGTTTATAGTAAGTTTAGAAATCTCGGAGTCGCGTTTGCATCATACAAAGACGTAGATGAAAAATATGGTTTTATCAACAACATGCACTATCATAAAGTAAATAGTGATAATTCAAAAAACTTGTTAAAATTATCTGAAACGTCAGATAAATTGCCGTTATATCCTTTGATTGGTGAAATCGCTATTGATAAAAAGGACTTTAATATTTTTAAATCTAAATATGCAAGTGACTATTATACAAAGGCATTACCTGGAGGAAAAAGTGAACCAGTACATGGCACATTAAATCCTATAGAGCTAAAATCATTTATGGTTTCAACAATTATGAAAGTTAAAGATCATTATGATTTAACTAGTTTTTCAAAAACTAAAGAATCATCAATAGATTCGCTAGATCATATTAGATTTAATAAATTAAATACGTCAGCAATTCACTGGCTAGAAGAAGACTCTCAAATTATTGCAGATTTATATCTACCTAAGTCAATATATAATGAATTATTAGAGGATGGTATATTGTCTAAATTTGTAAAATATGTTACTCCAGAAAATTCATTCGGAGACAAGTCTACAATTTCAGATGATTTGGAACAATATGTTTATTCAAATATTGTTAATAGATTTATAATTGATAACACTGAGGTATATGGGATTGCTGGTAAAAATTTAACAACAGACTTTGTATCTGTAGATTCACCTGAAAAATTAAAAGACGGAGGGTATACTGCACAAACTAATTTTGAAATTCAAGGGTATCAGAACGATGGACTGAGTTTTAGATTAATATATAATAAAAAACTAGGCTATAAATATAATTTAAAGCTGCACATTAAAATACAAGCATAACCACATGTCAATAAGTATTAAAGAAATATTTAAAAGTGATCTAGATCCTAACAATCCTAATTGGTGGGCTAAATCCAAAGTTGATAAACTTAATTTTAATTTTAATCAATTAGAGAATGGAGGTATGCCAGGTCCTATTGGAGTACAAGGCCCTGATGGAATTACAGGTAATCTAGGATACGACGGCCCAGACGGAACAAAGGGACCTAATGGAAATCAAGGTTTCATAGGTCTTGATGGATTTTCAACATGGGAAAAACATAATGATTCCTCAAAAACTAACAGTACTCTAACGCCAACTGAATCAGGACATCCTGAATTTTCAGCTGTTCCAGTTATTATTGGAGTACAATCAGGTCATAATATGTATGATAATTCATTGGACTGGGAAAGAACCCCAAGTGTGTTCTTCGGATCCCCTACTAGAAATAATATAAGTATGGGAGATGGTTTCGGGAACCGATCAGCCTTTCATTTAACTAATAATGGATTAGATGTCGGTAGAACTAGTTTACCGGGAACATCAAACCCGTTGAATATTAAGATTGATTTACAAAACTTAACACATAATTTATATAATTCAAACGGAAATATACTTGCTACTTTCACAGAATCAATATTTACTACAGAGATTCCAGTTAGATCAGAAGACACTAAAATAGATACTTTAAAATACACGAAAAACATAGCAGAATCTAAAGTATTAACTTCTGTCAATGATACAGGTGAAGTTGTTTGGAGAAATAAATACGAAGTATTTGGGGCACTTCCAGTAGGTTCTATTATGTCAATAGGTTCTGTTGATTTCAACGATACAAATTTTTACAAAGATATTAGCACGAGTGTTGATGTTAATAGTGGATTGCTTGAAGTATCATATGGAAGGGGAAGGGAAAACACTGCATTTGATGGATGGTATTTATGTAATGGACAAACTTGGGATTATCAGGGTATTATTTCGTATTTAGTGCCTAATTTAAATTCTTTTAGGTATAGTATAGAAAGTGATGGTAATTTACAAAGCATACATTCATCTGATGTTGCTAGTAATAATCCGGTTTTAATCGGGGGAGGTAATATATCTGTTGATTGTATATTTAACAGTGTAGATAGTACATATGATGTAACAGGTTCTACCGATTCATCTGATATATTAACATCGTTTAATAGTGGAGGAACTACGCTTTCTCAAAATAAACAAATCCATCTTATTAATTTAGGAAACGCGCTACTTAGTTGGAAAACCGGAGCAGGTACTCAAATAGCAACAACACCTATTGTTTTATCAGACCCTAGTGATTCTTCTTTAATATCATGTTCAGCCTCTAGTCAAACGTATGATTGGACAGGTACTTCTAGTAATATATGGGAAGATCAACAAGACGATTTAAATGGTATTGTTTTATATGATTCTAATTTATCTATTGCGCCTGCTAATAAATGGTATGCTAAAAATGGACTTTCTAGATTTTGGAATGGATCATCATTTACATTATTCGAAGCATGTGCTACTCAAAATAACATATCTCTAAGGCATGACACTAGTGTTTTAAATTTAAACTGGACAATGCCTTTAAATGGTGTTACCCATGTAATAAATGAAAGCACATTTGCATTAGCAACAACATTAAACATAAATGGAGGAACTGCTCCTGTCGGTTGGTATAGAGAAACTGATCCTAATAACACAGTGTGGGTAAGAAGATATTGGAATGGTAGTTCATTTGGCCAAGATAATATATTAGATAATTTTGTAAAATATGCAGGTGAAATTGAGGTTTCATTTGGGATTGGATCACATTCTTGTACTTTTTCTGATTCAGCACAGCATATATACTATTCAACAAATGTTCAATATCCGTTAGGAAGTAATATCTTAGAAAGAATTAATAGTTCTGATGGTATTGTTTTTGTTAATAATGCGTTTGTAGATGTTAATGACGGAACATCTCATATATTAAAGATAAAAAATCAAATCAAAATAGGTGCTCAATTTCCATACGGATCTTTATTAGATGCAGATACTACGCCTGACACAAGATCTGATATAACAAATAGTAGTCGATTAGATGGGGTATATCAATGCGGTGGTATTATCATAGATGGAGGTCAATATATAACAGAAGCAAATAATGCTAATGGTAACGTAGTATTCGGTAGTATACACGTAAGTCAAGGAGGTCTTAGCATTAAAATAATAACTGCTGGGGGTATTTATCGAAATGACCGAACAACATCAACCTTAAATATATCAGGTATGTCTATATATGAGGGAATCAGTGGTAGTACCCCAAGTGAACATTATATAACATTTAATAATGCTGGAACATATACTTATATAATGTCAGCAGATTTCGAAGGAGAAGGCGGTAGTGTTACATTGTTAGTACCTTAATATGTTGTAAAGAAAAAGAAATATATAAATAAAGATAAAAGTTAGAAATGGCAATTAATTTAAAACAAATATCAACATTAGATACTGACAACTTAAAGTTGGACAAGGTTAATTATAACTTTGATCAGTTGGTTGCTAATGGAGGAGGACCTGCTGGAGTTCAAGGACCTTATGGTACTACTGGGTTTCAAGGAATCACAGGAGCACAGGGAGTACAGGGAACTTTAGGAAATCAAGGATTTCAAGGGCCTCAGGGTAATAATGGACAAGGCATATGGAAAGTGAATACTGGTGGAAATACAAAAACACTATTACCAATACATGATGTAGTTGATTTTCCAGCTAGAATCCACCCGCCAAGTGTACTTATAGGATTCAAATCAGATGATCCGGAATATGATGATAGTTATATTGAAGAGAATGCATCTCTTGTTGTCAACAGACATACTAAGTTTTATAATAATTTAGAATTAAGATCTTTTGGAGTTACTAATAAATTTTTATACAGGCTAACGCATGACAATAACGTTACAACGATGGAAACTAGATTTTCATTAGATGGTGGTGCATATAATCAACACGCTGATCTATTCACATGGTCAACTCCTTTATCGGCACAGCCTCTGATTTCTTTAGATTCTACGATGTTAGATATTAATGTTGCCTCAGATTTCGAGGATTTAACAGTTAACGGTATTTTTAAAATAGTTAATGGTTTACCAGATACTGGTAAAATTGCAGTTGCTAAAGATGTTACTGGTGAAATAGAGTTCAAATCAATAGAGGATATTGGGGGAGTTGTACCTGTTGGTACTATTGTTTCAGTCGATCCATCTTTTTATAATAACTCATTCATACAAACAGAGGTGGTACCATCTCCATTAAACGACGCAGTTGTTTTAACAGTTGGAGCTGGTTTTGGAAATTTTGCAGGTTGGTATTTATGTAATGGTAGAACTTGGAAAAATTCAACAGTATCTTATATCGTTGATGATCTAAACTCATTTTCTTACAATATACAGAATGATACAGATAATACTAATGCAAATAGCCAGGGAGATGCTGTATTAGTAAATAATAAAACGTCTTTAATTGGGGGAGCAGACTCACAAATGGATGCAACGTTTACGCCGGGAGCAAACAACGTACCTGGAACATATAGTGTTAATGGTACTATATCGACATCACCAGTTGATATAACGTCAGGTACTGGTATTAATTTTACTATTAAAAAATTACCTCAAATAATATATTTAGGAGCCGTTGATTTACATTGGCAAGAATCAGGATTAGGTGCAAACGTAGTATTACCTACATTTGTTTTATCTGATTGGACTGGTAGCGTTTCTCTAATTAACAATGACGGAGACACTATATTGGAGAGAGTACTTGGTAATTCACCAATGGTTAACTTAACTAATAATATAGGTATAAATTCAACTTACTCTATTATTTCTAATTCAACTTCAATAGATATAAAAGTACCTAATGGATATATTAATGCTGGTCAGTTTATAACTGGTTTATTTAATATAAATCAAGAAGCAGCGATCGAACCAAATTACACGTTAACTACAACTAATAATAGTGTTAGAACAAATTGGACACTTAGAACACTTAATAATGTAAATGCTCCACTAGCACAATCTAATATGTCAGTTAGTGTATTGCCTGGAGGTACAGGAACTATAATAACATATGTCGTTCCTGATGCAGGATACGCTCTCCCTAATTTATTCGATATAACATGGACTGGCGATACGTCTAATACTGAGATTACACAAGCAGCGCATGGCGCTTATCAGATTAAAACGGAACATATTAGCATGCATGCTAATATAAATAGCACTTATGTTTTCAGCATACAAGCTTCTTTAATTTATTATAATACAGCACAAACTGGTCAAGCTTCTAAAACTAATTGTCCGCCTGGACAATCCCCTGATAGTCCAAACGTGTCAACTGTAACTAAACAAGCAGGTTCTTATAATAGTATTATATCGCAATTTAATGCAAATGCAAAAGCGCATTTTGCAGCAACACAGGATGCACAAATCCTTGCTAATTCAAGTGGCACATGTTCTACTGATAATACATGTCTGATTGAAGGAACTCAGGTAGAAATGAGTAACGGTACATTTAAGAATATTGAAAACATATTAGTAGGAGACAATGTTATGTCATTTAATATACATACAATGCCGTCTAATGATAATGTATCTCAATTATTAACATGGGAATCTCTTGAGTTAAATACAGATGAATCTATCGCTCGAGTAACAGGGAACACTGAGAGCATCTCAATGGAAATATTTAATATAAATAATAATCTTTTAAAAGCAACTGCAAGTCATTTACATATAATTAAAAGAAATAATGTTTGGAAGATATCTAAAACTGAAAACATATTAGTTGGAGATTATCTATTAAATAAAGATCTTACAACTACTATTATAACTACAATTGAGATTGAAAACGAAGATAATTATAAAGTGTATAAATTAGATGTAGAGGATGATGATGTTTATGTTGCGAATGGAATAGTAACACATAATCTAAAAGACCCTGATGGGGAGAACGATGGTTTAGGAAATAATGGGCATAATAACGTCGGAATACAATAAAATATGATTATACTAAAAAACATATTAGGAAATAAGACATTAATGCGATTCATAGGAATCGCTATTGTCGTTTTATTAGTCTTAAAACAATGTAATCAGATTTCAAATCTTAAAGAAGATTTACAAAGAACTGAAAATGTTGCAGAAAGAAACTTTAATAATTACAAGACTGCTCAAGATTCTATAAAAACTGAAGTAGATAAACATGGTAATTTAGTTTCTAAAATTGGAACATATGAATATGACATATCTACATTAAAGAAAGATAAGACAAATTTGTTGAATAGATATAATAAGGTTCTTAATGATAAGACTAAATTAGAAAATATAAATACATTAATATCTACTGATTTAATTATAAAGGATTCTATAATAGGATCAATTGTTGAAGTTACTCAAAATGCAGATACAATCTCTGTTAGTTTTAGTGACAACAAAAAATGGGATAAATATAACTGGAGAACATTTAATGGTGAACTTAGATTAACTAAATTAGATTCATTATTTATTACGGATTCTTCTAAGTTTTATTTTAATCAAGGTATTAGTTTAACTACAGCGATAGTTGAGGAAGACGGTAGAGAAGTTTTAAGAATTACAACACCATATCCTGGTTTGACTTTCACTTCTATGGAGAATATAAATATTGTTAATGATAAATTGAATCAAAGATATAAGAAAAAAGCAGGATGGTCAATTGGGGTTGGAGTAGGTTATGGAATTAATCTAAACAATAATCAAATTATAAGTACTGGGCCTTCGATTGGAATTGGAGTATACTGGTCACCAAAATGGTTAAAATTTTAAAATAATAATAAACAATGGCACAATCATCAAAATTTGCAAGACTTGACGAAGATATTCTATTAGAATTCATCTACCATGATCAAAGCGTTCCTGATACTGTTAAGATCGATAACGATGATAATGGTAGTCAATTAAAATACTTAAACACAGTATCTGGTAATAATAGTGCAGCTAGGATGTTAATTCATGAATTAGGATCTGATGTTGTAAATTTTACAGTTAATATTGCAAACGGATATGTTTATGTTAATAATTTTGCATCTAGGGAACTTCTTGTTAAAAACGGATTAACTTATAAATTTGATCTAAACGATGCATCTATTAATAATATTAATGGATTTTCAATAAATGGAAACCTACAAACTCCAGTAAATGGAATAGTAACATTCTCTCCTAATACAAACGGAACTTTCGTTTATTCTTATAAGGATTTAGCAGGAACTACTATGATAGGTGGAAATATAGTTGTTGGCGATAAAGCTAACTCACTATGGGCAACACCGTTACAAGAAACTGGAAATACAATCAAAACCGCTCCGGGTGAAGGAGGACGCTACTACGCAGTACCTACTGATAATGCTAATGTTTTAGCTTTGTTAGATAATGGATTAAATTATTTAGATTCATCAGAATGGCAAGGTACTGATTCTTCAGGACTTAATATTGTGCCTAGTGGAGATGTTGATTCTGTTTGGTACGATACAATAAAATTGCACTTAAGAACAGGGTATTCCTTTAATAGTAGAGGATATGAAGGATTTTCTTTTCAAGTTAAAGTAAAAAGACAATCTGGAGAGTATGGTTATTTAACATCATTAGTTTATTTAAACTCTTCTAATTATGAGATTCAAAATCCACAACCATTTACATTAGCAGATAGTTCTTTCTCTAAATATATTGAAATTAAAGTACCTTCGCTAGTTCATATGAATAATCCTGCTAAGAATCAGGATATGGCAACAACATTCTTTGGAACTTCAACAGATTCTTTAATATCTTCGGCTAATTACGAAATTAAACTTGGATTAATTGGAGAGGTTAAAACAGTTAGCGGATATGATTACATAGAGATTGTCGCTGAAAACGACCTGATATTATCACAAGAAGATGAATTCACAGATGTTTCAGTTAAATTAGAAGAAGCAACCGACGGAGATTATTTCAAAATATACGGAATGAAAGATGGTTCAGTCGCTGGTTTTGAAAATTATATAAATGGTAGGATCGCGGAATCTTCTGATGATATTACAGTATTTTATGATATTGAACTTAGTGAACAATTAGGATTAAATTATATAAACACATATAGAACTAGCTTTTCACAAGTTGCAAATTATGACGAACCTATAATATATAGACCAGTTATTTTAAATGCAGGCGCAGCTAGTAGTTTTTTGCTTAGAGTAAATATGAGAATCTATAATGAAACGGACAATACTCAAATATTAAAAGTAGCGACTTTAGTTTATAATAAACCTAAGAAATACGGAAAGAGAATGACACAAATAAACCTGAGTGGTAATTATTCACCAACAGTGGTTTATAATAAAATGACGAACACTCAAGTTAACAGGGAATTAAATCAATTTGTAAATTCAATAAGACCATCTGTTGGAGAAACTAAATATGTTCCAGTTGCATTAGATACTTATGGTATTTTAGCAGGTTCAACTAATGTAACGTTAGACGGTACTGATTCAATTGCAACTAATGAGATAAAATATAAACCAGAGGGAGAGGCTGTAGTATCTCTTTCTAAAGTTTCTGATAACTTTATTAAATTCAGTATTGCAAAACCTAAAGGAGATAATTTAGAATCTATTAGTTTGGTAAATGCAGAAGATATAATTCTTATTATTAAGAGTGGAACGATAGAGCAACAAATACACCATGATCCTAATTTTCCTGATGTTGATTTAGGGAAAGGTGAAGTAATCTTCAAAGTAACAAAAAGCATTGCAACAAGATTCGATCAAAAAGACACAAATGTTAATCAAGATAAATTTTACATTAATTTAAAGAATGGTGTAACTGAGTCTTTATTATATCACGGTAAAGTAAACATTATATAATGATACTAAATAGCAGAAATAACTTATTCAATTTTAAGTTCCCTCGTAATTTTATCCCAACTGAAGTAGCTGATAAATACAAGAAGTACTTGAATAGAATGCCAGGTAGTTTAATGACAGAACCTATTGATTTTGTAAATTATTCAATACAGGGCATGTCAGTTCCTGGGATTAGCTTTGATCCTATTGAACAAGCACCTAATGATGGAACTACAACGTATCATAGAGGTTCAATACCAATACAAAATACAATTGAAAGACAATTTACAGTTGAAATGCAATTATTAGACGGTTATATTAACTATTGGATAATGCAAGATACTCTTTTGTATTATTATTCAAAAACAAACAGGAAGCCATTTCTAGAAGATCTTAAGCTTCAAATAATGGATGCTGAGGGTATTCATATAATGAGTGCTGTTTTTGAGAAACCAATAATGAATTCAATAACTGAACTAGAACTTAACATGAGTTCTAACATTGCAGAATTTAATACGTTTACATTAAACTTTTATTATAACAAGTTTAATTTAGTATTAGAAATAGATTAAGATATATACTATATGAAAACATTTTTAGATTACATGGAAGATGCAGATATCACTAATGAAGAGCTTCAGGTTTTACAAGAGTCATTACAGACTGAGTGGACTGATGAGCTTGAGGAAAAGGTAGATGCTGCTTTAGAAGAATTTGCAAAGGAATACAAGAACGAAGACGGAACTTTTAATATAGAAAGACTTAATACTGAAATGACAAATGAAGGTATGTTTGGTTCTATATTCGGAGGTTTAACAGGATTCGCTCTTGGTAAAACCATTGGTAAAACTGTTGCTAAAGTAATGGGTATTCAAAAAGGTATATTTTATGATATGTTAACCTCACGATTAGTTGGAGCTGCTTTAGGTTCTGCTATCGGTAAAGCTCTATAAATGACTTACGTTACAATTGATTTTTCACTAAATTCACCAGGTATTTGTATATTTAAAGACAAATATCATTTCATATCTTATTTAAAACCAAAATCCGGAACTAAAAAAGATCAAAGGACTCAAGAAGATTTGAGTCTATTATCTGATGTTACTTTAAAAGAACAACCAGATTTCACTAATGTTGGCGCTTATTCTTCAGTTGAATTAGGTAAGATCAATAGATATATCACTTCTGCGAACGATATCATAAATATTATTAAAGAACATACTAAAGGAGAAACTCAATTTGTTTTTGCTTTTGAAGGAACTTCGTTTGGATCTAAACAAGGAACTAATAACATTATTGATATGGCAGCAGGCGCTGCAATCCTTAAACTAAAGATTCTTGAAGAGTTTAATCCAATAACAATAGAAACTGTTGCACCTTCAACTATCAAAAAGCATGCTGGAAAAGGTAACATGAATAAGTCTCAGTTATGGAAAGTCTTTATTGAAGGCGGAACTGGAACTGATGAGATTGTTAGAGCCTCTGACTTCCTTCTTTTTTGTGTTAATGAAATCGGCGAAACAACTAAGATTCCAAAGCCCTTTGATGATTTAGTCGATGCATATTTCTTGAACTCTTACGTTCAGTCCTTGGACCAGATTTAACTTTCAGACTTAAAGACTTAACTTATACTGTCATCTGGCTGGAAAGTTTCATAACCATCTAAATAAATTTAATAATAAATAATAATGTATAACGAAGAGATATCCCCATATGAACTTATGAACTTAAAAAGTACTTTAGACTTAATGGTCTCAACAAACCGAATAACAAAAAAAGAAAGCTTAGAGATATTAAAGAAAGCTGGGCTTAGTATATCAGACGATGGTAAAGACTTCGTTGACGAAAAAGGATCTATATATAAATTTGATATATAGTTTGAATATATTTGAAACTTTTAATAGTTTTCAAGTATAAACCATGAAAGTTTATTAAAGGTACCGAAAGAATTAACGATCAAAGAATTTAAAGTTTAACGAATTAACAAATTAAAAGAATTAAAGACATGGCAGAATTTGACATTTTCAATTTAGGCGTCTCAGACGTCGACACACACGAACAACAAGCAAAAACGGATGTAATCTATAAACCTAGTGCAGACCAAGGTAAAGATGGGACATACAAAGCATTAATACGTTTTGTTCCTAATCCAGCAAATCCACGTAACTCATTAGTTAAAAAATATGTACACTGGTTAACAGATGCATCAGGTAATGGTCGATTAGTCGATTCACCTAGCTCTGTTGGAGAAACTTGCCCAATTGCGGAATCTTTCTTCAAATTACGTAATAGTGATTCAGCAGTAGACCGTAAAATGAGTGAGAAATTAAAAAGACGTGAACAATACTACGCACTTATTAAAGTAGTTAAAGATCCTCAAAACACAGCAATGGAAGGCCAATATATGGTATATAAGTTCGGTTACAAGATCAAAGAAAAGATCGATGAGGAATTAAAACCTGCATTTGGTGAACCAACTCAAGTATTCGATTTATTCGAAGGTAAAAACTTTGAGTTAATCATTACAAGACAAGGTGAATATAACAACTACGATAAATCTAAATTCTCAGCAAGTCGCTCAGCAATTTCAGTAGAAGGAGAACCAGCAGAAAGAAACAAAGAATCTATGACAGTTATTAAAGCTGAATTAGAAGCAGCACCATCATTAGAGCCTTATGAATATAAAGCATGGGATGGAGACGCAAGAGACTTTGTTAACGGTATATTAAGACAATACTTAAATCCAGGTAGTTCAATGGACGCAGTTATTTCAAAACCTAAAGCAAAACCAGCACCGAAGCAGAAAGCTAAAGTAGCAGAAGCAGTTGGAAGCACAGATACAGAAATAGATACTAATCCATCGCCAGCAGCTTCAGCGGATAGCAGCGACGATCTAGATTCTTTCTTGAATGACCTTGATATCTAAGATAGACGAATCATTAAAATCTAAAATTAGAAGTCTAGTAAAGCAAGTCGTAACGACGCAACATACTGACCCTAATAAAAGAATGCTTAAGGAAATGCCAGGCCGTTTGAGTCTGGCATGCCCTTATTGCGGTGATAGTTTTACAGATACTTACAAAAAAAGAGGAAGTATATACTGGGATAGTTTACAATTCCACTGCTTCAACTGTAGCCAACATGGCGATGTCTATAGTTTATTGAAAGATCATCATGTCGGTTTTAAAGACCGTGAAGATTCTATTAAAGTTATTGATTTTATACAAGAGCATAAGATTTCAGCAGAATCAGTTGAGGTATTAGAGCACGACGTATTTAAAAAGATATATGACTTAGCACCTACTCGAGAAGATCTCATAAAATATTTCGGATTCAAAGAAATAGAAACTGGAGATCCAGGTTACTTTTATCTACGAGGTAGAATGTTATCACACAAACTTGAAAACTTCATGTATTCTCCTAAGGATAAAAGAATGGTAGTTCTCAATGTTGCCCCTAATAATAAAGTTATTGGATTTCAAACAAGAGCTCTTTCAAAATATAAAAGCGCAAGATATTTAACTTACGATATTGAGAAAATATATCAAGAGATGAAAAAAGATATTGGAGTTTCTATTGAGGAATTAATAAGTCTTAAGAAAATATCAACATTGTTTGGTATTTTACGTGTTGATTTACAAAGACAAGTAACTATGTTTGAGGGACCTATTGATGCGATGTTTATGCAAAACAGTATTGGACTAGCAACGGCCGGGAGATCTACTGAGGAATTTGATGAAATTCCTACAATACGTTATATGTTTGATAATGATACCACTGGTAAAAAGAAGATGATGGAGAAATTAAGAAGAGGAAAGGAAATCTTTATGTGGGGTAAGTTTTTTAATGAAACTAAATTAGATGTAAGATGGGAAAAGTATCTAGAATCTATTGACAAAGAAAATAGAGATAAATATCCTAAAGAACTAGGTGACTTGAATGATTTAGTCAGAATTGCTTATTACTTAAAAGATGGTTGTATTAAAGATCTCTCTAAGTATTTTAGTAATTCAAAACTTGATGCATTTTACCTATGACAAAAATAGATATAATAGATATGATCGATGAAGAGTTCGAAGAATTTGAACAAGATCGTGACCGTAGAAAAAACCTTAAGCAACTTCTTAGTTTTAAGAGTTCAATTGTAGATTATAATGAAAAAGATATAAATATATTGGAACCTAAATTTAAAAAGAAACTTAATACAAGTATCTACATAAAGACGCATAATAAGAATAATAATAAAAATCAACTTTTTTAAAGAAGATTAAAAAATGGCAGATTTGAAAGATAAAATAATTAAGATAGATGAATATTTAGCTAAGCAGCGAACAGAATGGACTGAAAAGATAAGAGAATTGACCCATGATTTAAAGCTAGGTAATAATCTTGAAGAAGTAAGCTCATATACATTAAGCTATAGACAAATATTAGTTGAATTACTTGCATCAATGTCTATTAGAATTCGCGCTCAAAAAACTTCAGTTGATCAGAAGTATAAACAAAAGTGGATCGAATATTACAATTACGATTATAAATTAACAGATAAACAACGTGAGAAATTTCTACAAGCAGACTTATCATTAGATAATGAGTTTTTAGAACTTTTAGAAACACAGAAAAGCTTCTTTGAAGCATCTGTTAAAACTCTTGACAATATGGGCTTTGCAATAAAGAATCGCCTTGATATGACAAGAATATAAAAATAGTAACATGACATTTGGTACTAACATTAACAGAGGATAATCAATTTTTAAGAATTGATGACGCTACTGAACTTGAATTAGAACAGATTACAATCTCCCTGACGAAACGTATCGACAGCTGGAGATTTAATCCGTTAGTAAAGCGAGGGGTGTGGGATGGTTATGTCTCTTATATTAAAGACGACAAATGGATTCCAGCAGGCTTATGGAGATATGTTCTTCAAGTTTGTAAAGATTACAACTTAGAGATCGAGATACACGGAATAAAACGTTTAATCGATCCAAACATAAATGCAGAAAAGTTTGAAGAATGGGCAATGGATTTCTTCAAAGGTGCAGAGATCACTCCACGTGATTATCAAATAGAAACAGCATATAATATACTTAAATTTAGAAAGTGTCTAGCGGAACTCGCTACGTCAGCTGGTAAGACACTTATTAGTTTCCTAACAATAGCATACATGTTAGAGAAAGGAAAGGCAGAAAAGATCCTAATGATCGTACCTAATGTTTCTTTAGTATTGCAAGCTCATGAGGATTTTCATGACTATAATTATATGAATAGAATTCCATTAAAGATTCAACAGATCTTTGCAGGACAAAAAATCAAATCAAATAAGAATATTATTATTGGAACATATCAGTCTCTTACGAAAAAGAACGCTGAGTATTTTGAACAATTTGACGCAGTATTAGTCGATGAGACTCACAAAGCGAAAAGTGCTTCAATTAAGACTATTCTACAAAAGTGTACTAATGCACAATATAAATTCGGTTTATCAGGTACAATCCCAAAAGATGGTACATTAGATAAATTAACACTAATGAGTCAAACTGGCCCAGTAATTAGTGAAGTTAAAGCAAGTTTTTTACAGGAACAGGGACATATTGCTAAATGTTTCGTTAAAGTAATTGAGATGAATTATGCAACTGATTCACAGAGACTAGCTTTTCAAGAATTAGCACAAAACAAATATGAAAGTAAGGATGTATTTCAATTGGAACAACATTTCGTCATCACTAGTGACGCTCGCCTCGACTTTATTTCAAGCGTTATTGCCAGAGTACCGCGCAATTCCCTTGTACTTTTCCACAGGATTGAGCATGGTAAGAGGTTATATGAAAAACTTAGACAAGAGAGCGACAAGCGAGTTTTTTATGTTGATGGTGGAACTGATAAAGATATTAGGGAAGAATATAAGAAAAAAATGGAAGCCGGCGACGAAGTCGTTATTGTTGCCAGTTACGGTACGTTTTCAACAGGTATCTCGATTAAGAAGATCCACAGTATCTTCTTTACGGAATCGTTTAAATCGGAGGTAATAATAAGACAATCTATTGGACGTGGTTTAAGGCAACATGAGTCTAAGGACAAGGTTTTAATAATTGATTTCGTTGATAATATAAGAACACAGGAGTGGGATAATTATCTATGGAAACACGGTAAAGCAAGGCAAGCAATATACAAACAAGAGAAGTTTGATTATAATATTAAAAGAGTCTCTTTTGAATGAGATATATAATACACATGTAAAACATAAATAAATTTATTTAAAATGGCAGAAATGAACAAAATAAAATCTTTTAAATCGTTCTCTGATATAATAGCAACTGAATCAGCGGCTAAATTAGAAGAAGAAAACAATATTAAAAGAACAGAATTATCTACAAAGATTGCATCTATATTAGATTCAATGGAAATCACTTCATTAGAAGGATTAGAAGAAGATCAAAAATCAGCAATTATCAAGGAATTATTCGGAGATGTTAAAGAAGAAGACGTTATTGATGTCGATGTAGTAGACCAGCCGCTTGTATCTGATGAACCTGAAGAAGAGATCGAAGAAGATACTAAATTAGAAGAGCGTAATGCATTTCTAGGAGCAAGGGCTAAAGCTATTGAAGAAGATTTAGAAGAATTTGAATTTAATGGTAAAACTTACCCTGTGACTGTTAATGAATCTACAGTACTTAATGAAGGAACTAGAGGTCAATTCGGTAAAATAGATAAAAAAGGAAATATCACATCAGTATATACTCATTATGATTCATATCCTGATAACGTATTACCATTGATTAAAAAGGGTTATAAAAACGTTAAAGCAGTAGATGCTGTAATTAGTGGGGGAGCTAATTCTGGATTAGAAGCAACACCTGACAAAATGAATTTCTATAACGATGATTTTGAGGAAACAACAGGAACTATAAGTAAAATTAAGAATTATTTAAAAAGTATCGCTGATGAATCTGGCGCTGAATACGCATATCTTTACGATGAAAGAATTGGTAAATGGATGATGGCAGATATTTATGGTGAAACTGGATTAGTTAAAGCATTTGAATCAGTATCAGTTGAAGAAGCAACAGTAGTAATGGATGCAACTGATCCTAAATCAAAAGATCTCGCAAAGTTATTAAAGAAGAATAAAGTTACAATGGAAATTCTAGATATGGAAGGTCCTTCTGGATTTCCTGAAATTGAACTTAAAGGAAAAAGAAAAGATTTAGTTGCAGTTCTATCAAGTGAAGACGGATGGGACGACGCTGATTTAGCTGAATACATTGAAGAATCTAAAGTTATTGAAGAGGTTAATGAAGGAGCAGTTGTTTTAGCTAAACTTAAAAAGGACATCATATATTTAACAGATATGATGGAGGATGAAAGAATGTATGGAGATCCCGACATGAAAGAAATAGTAAAATTATTAAAAGCAAATAAATTAGAAGATGCTGCGACTGAGTTCTTATCATCATTTGCAGATCAAGACGGCGGAGAAGGAAATATAGACTGGGGAGGAGTCCAGAGTGATGTTGAACAGTCATTTTCTGAATACGTTACAGAATCTTTAATTAATGAAGCTGTTACTATATTTGAAAAAGATTTAGCCGACATGATTAAGGAAATCAAAAAGGGTTATGGATGGATAGACCCTGAATACGTAGGAAGTACTTGGGAAAGTATGAGTAACTCTATATCATTTGATTTAGTTCAAAATGAAATATACAAAAGATTAATAGCTGCTGGATTATTAGCAACCCCAGGCGAAGATGAAGAAGAAGCTGGAACTTACATTAAATCTTTAAAAGAATTAGGTATTAAAGAATCTGTAGTTAATGAAGCAGAAGTTACGTCTGATGAAGAATTTAAAGAATATGCAACAACTATATTGAAGAAAGCATTCGGAGATGATTTCGACGAAGATAAAGCAAACGATGTTATTGATGGTATATTATCAAAAGTAGACGGAGATTACGGAGCTGCTGTCGGAATGTTAACATCATCTTTAGGAGAATCAGTTGAACTAGACGAAAAGATCGATGAAATACCATGCAAAGAAGGTAAGAATCATGATTGGAAGCAAATCGATAAAGACGGAACTTCTCAATGTAATAATTGTGGACTTTTAAAGTCTGAATAAAAAAAATTAAAAAAAGATTGCCCTGGATTTTACCGGGTCAATTTTTTTTATTATATTTACATATGAAACATATAAAACTATTTGAAGAGTATACTGAAACAATTTACCATGAAAATGATTTTGTAGGAATGCAAGCTCATAAACTTGGAATGACAAGAGAAGAATACACTGCGCATTACGGATCAGATTCAGGAATTGATGAAGCAAAGGCAATATCTTCTCAAAACGAACCATTTAAAGTAAAAGGAATTAACTTTTCTTATATAGAACAGAACGGTAAGTTTTATGGAGCAAGCTTATACGATGTAGCTAAAACTGCAAACGTAAACAAGAAAGTAAAATTTGGATTAGACGAGATCAATTCTTTTTTGAAATCAATTAAGATCAAAGACGAAGTACCTTTTAGATACGAAGAAGAAGAATTAGAAGTTATTTGTAAACAATTAAGAAAAAAAGGCATCGTGTGTGATTATGACGATGTTATGGATGTATCCTAAACAAAACAATTATGAAACATATAAAACTATTCGAAGCTTTTACTTCAACCCTAAGCGAAGCTAAAAAAGTAAGTCCGGCAGAATTCAAGAAATTGTTTGACGCATTAAAAGAGCTTACTAACATTACCAAGTTAAAGAAAGGTTCTAAAGGAGCTATAACGTTCACTGCGCCAGATGGTGACCCATATACAGTAAAACATGAAGAAGGAGACATCATGGTATATAACGATCAATATCTTATATGGAAAGATGAATATGCTGAGGAAGTTGGGGGAATATCTACAGATGATTTCGAAGATATGGAAATAGAATTAGATTCTACAGATTCAGCTGAATGGTTGGATTTTCAAGAAGCTGTTGATTTTATTGCCGCATTAAAATAACAAAAATTAAATTAAATTAAAATTAAAATTATGAAACACGTAAAATTATTTGAAGCATTCGTTGCAAACATCAGCGAAGCATCTAAGTTTAAAAAAGGAGACACGATAACTTCTAAAGTTAATGATAACGGATTAGAATATTCTTTATATGATTTAACTAATGATGTTGACGGTATCTCATTAAACAAAGGTACTGAATTCAAAATAACAGGATTCAATAAAAAAGAAGAAACTGTTGAATTACAGGGAGTTAATGATGACGAGAATGAATATTCATTAGTATCTACTGATTTACAATTCTTCGAATCATTTACTTCAACATTAAACGAAGCTAAAGTAAACTTAAAGAAAGCTTTGAAAACACTGACATCAGACGGATATGACGCTCGTTTAGAATATGACATGATAAATGTTACAGATGATGAAAACGAATACCACTGGGATGGTATAGAAGCAAGTGTTGAAACAGAAAACAGCAACCAAGGATGGTCAACAGATGTAACATCAGTTGAAGATTTTATAACACTAATGACAGACGACGAACTTCCTACTGGAGAATGGGTAGATTAAAAATTAAACAAAAATTAA
>Ga0308008_1000174_pt1 | contig 31719 bp, 28 predicted proteins | sample Neamet125_FD_203140 | JGI IMG/M metagenome (GOLD analysis project Ga0308008, IMG submission 203140) | Marine microbial communities from water near the shore, Antarctic Ocean - #125 | ecosystem: Environmental > Aquatic > Marine > Unclassified | place: Southern Ocean | collected 2014-07-24
GCGTGTGCGTGTGCGTGATGCGTGTACGTGTGCGTGATGCGTGTACGTGTGCGTGATGCGTGTGCGTGATGTATACTAATAATTTAGGGCTGGAGGTTATAAGGCGTGAACGTACTTATAAAAAAAATTCCAACAACAAAATAAAAAATAATGCACCATGCGTCCGCTAAATGTATTAATAGCCTATAAAATTTTGATTATAAGGATATTATAATTACGTGTAATGTACTGAACGTCAATGGTTTACGGTATATATAGTTCTCATTATGTAACAAAATAGAACACAAGCGTAATGCGGCTAACTAACTGACGTTCAGCGAATTACGACCCCACTAGGGTGTTTCACATCGTTTTCGGTTTTGACATTGATATCCACCACCACCACCATAGTCCTATGCCGAAAATTATACAAAATTTTTTTTTACCGATCTTCCCTCTATTATGTTCAACAAATGGTAAAAGATGGACTTTACCCCTAAATATGTCTTTTTTACCCTAAAATCCTCTTTTCAGATTCTAAAAACCACGTTTTGCCATCAAAAAGTGACACATATGCCACGTTTTACCCCTAATATGCCACGTTTTTAGCCCCCAAACCAAAAAATGTTTTTGCAAATATGCTCTGTAGGCTATATCACCATTAGGATTTTTGGCTTGACAGTGCCAAATACCAAAAAAAAACACAGGTCAATCGCTCACCGTTCACCAGTTGGTACTATACATATGTGTGTATAATATATATAACTAATAATTAAGTAAATTTGGCACTGTTTACCCCTTAACTCTACTGATTATCAGGTAGTTACGAGAAGTCGGTTTTGGCACTGTCTGTTGATTTTTGGCACTGCGGTCCTCTGTAACCCTTACTACGACAGTGTTTGTTGAAGTGCCAAAAAGTGTCCAAAAAGTGCCCTATTTGAAAAAAACGTGGCATATTGAGAAAATTTGGCACTGTTTTGCGATTATGTAAAAAAAAAGTATATATTTGCTGAGTATTGAAATGCGTGAGACACTTTTCAAAGACAAAAATTTTTTAGATTAGCTATTCATTAATTAGGACCTTCTCACGCACCTAGTTTTTGGATGGCTTTTCGACCAAATTAAAATATAGAAATGATAGAACTAAAAAAATGTAATGAATTGTTGGAAAATGGGTATTCTGTAATCACTATTGGAGACAGTAAAATTCCAAACACGAGATGGAAGGCTCAACAGACTCTCCAACTAACTAAAGGAGTATTAAAGTTCAACTATGAGAAGTCTACAACTAGGGGTGTTGGAATAGCAACTGGTTTTGATGGGTTGGAAGTGATTGACATTGACACTAAGATATTACCTAACCAGGAGGAGAAGGATATCTTTTGGAACGAGTACTTGTCATTGTTGAGGGACAACATTGAGGATTTTGATGATAAGGTTGTAATATATAGGACACAGTCTGGTGGATTTCATTTAATATATAAGTGTGAGAAGATCGAGGGGAATTTAAAGGTTGCTAAACCAGAGGGTTACAAGGAGGCTTTGATAGAGACTCGTGGAGTTGGCGGGTATGTATTTGTTTACACTGACAAGATTACCAATGGGGGGTATTTGGATGTAAAGAGGATATCTATTGATGATAGGGATATGATGATGGCTTGTTCAAAGACTTATGATTATGTTCAGGAGAAGCCAGAGTTGTTACCGACAAGAACTACTGAAGAGTTTCAGACTCAGCCTGTTAAGACTTGGGATGACTATAATGACAAGAACACTGTATGGGGTTTGATAGGTCATGATTTTACTGAGGCTGGGGTTGTTAATGGCAATCAGATGATATTAAGGAATGGGTCTAAGTCGAAGCATTCTGGGTATATTTTCAGGGACACTGGGAAGTTATTTTTATATTCTACTGGAACTAACTATCCTCATGAGACACCTCTTAGTCCTTTTGACATTTACAGAATTGACAACCACAATGGTGACTATAGTAAGGCTTGCAGTCAGTTGTATAAGGATGGATATGGTGACAGGTTGAAGCCAGTACAGAGTAAGGAGGTTGAGGTTTTTTGGACTTACAATCCTCGTGGGGATGTTAAGTTGGAGAATTACAAGTTCAAGTCTTTTTTGGAGTCTAAGAATATTTTCAAGTATTACCCTAACACTGAGGGGGATGGCTATTTATTCATTCAGAAGGATGGTAATTTTGTTGACTCTACTCATGAGGCTAAGATTAAGGATATGGTGTTGACTCACTTGGAGAAGAATGAGGAGATAGATGTATGGAACATGATGACTGAGAAGACTGGGTATTTCAAGAAGGAGTTTTTGTCTATGATTAAGACATCGGAGATTGAGATTTCTAAGGATGGCAAGGACTTTTCTATAGTATATTATAAGAACCATGCTGTAAAGATTACTAAGGGTAACTTTGAGTTATTGAACTATGACGACTTGAAGGGGTATGTTTGGAAGAAACAGGTATTGGACAGAAACATCACTTTGAAGAATGAGTCTGACGGGGTATTTAAGACTTTCATTTGGAAGATTGCTGGGGAGGACAAGGAGAGGTATTATACATTGAAGTCTGTGATTGGGTATTTGTTACACTCTTATCAGGATCCGAGTTTGAATCGTTCTATTATATTTAATGATGAGATGATAGCTGACACTCCTAATGGTGGATCTGGTAAGGGTCTGTTTCACAAGGCTATAGCTAAGATTAAGAACTTGTCTACTATAGATGGTAAGTCATTCAGTAATGCGTCATCGTTCCCGTTTCAGACGGTAGACGTTGACAGTCAGGTGTTGTTGTTTGATGATGTTAAGAAGGGGTTTGTTTTTGAGGACTTATTTTCTTTAATTACTGAGGGTATCACTTTAGAAAAAAAGGGTAAGGATGCTATAAAGGTTCCTTTTGAGGATTCTCCAAAGGTGTCTATTACTACTAACTATACTATAAAGGGTAGTGGGGATTCTCATGACAGAAGAGTTTTTGAGGTTGAGGTGTCTAGTTACTTTAATAAGGACCATACTCCAAAGAAGGAGTTCGGACATTTGTTGTTTGACGACTGGGACGAGAATGAGTATGGTAGGTTTGACAACTTCATGTTGCGTTGTATTCAGTATTACTTGGAGCATGGGTTGGTAGAGTCTAGGGTTGTTAACTTAAACTACAGAAAGTTAATAAATGAGACTAATAGGGACTTTGTAGAATTTATGGACGGGCATGACTTCAATGGGGAGAGAAGTTATAAGTCTGAATTGAAGGAGAGTTTTACTGAAGAGTATGACGACTATAAGTTTCACAGATGGTTCACTACTACTTTATTTAATAGATGGGTGGTTAAGTATTGTGACTATCATGGGTATGAGATAGAGAAAGGGAGAACTAATGGTCAGCGTTTTATTGCGATCTCTGACCCTAATTATGAATCAAAGGTAGACGCAGAAGTTACTAACGTATAAAACAAATATTATGGCAAAGAAGAATGACTTTAAACTTAGGGATTATCAGGAAGAGATTGCAGAGAAAGGATTTAAGCAGTGTTTGAAAAAAGGTTGGTGCTACTTAAGTATGGAAGTTAGAACTGGAAAGTCTCTAACTTCCTTGAGTATTGCCGCTAGATTAGGGGGAGCAAGAAAGAGGGTAGTTTTTGTGACTAAGAAGAAAGCTATTAGTTCAGTTGAGACTGACATAGCGTTGTTAGCAGATAAGACTATTGATGTTGAGGTGGTGAATTATGAATCGCTGCATAAATTGGACCTAGACACACATGTAGATGTATGGATACTTGACGAAGCCCATAAGCTTGGTCAAGTTGGTAAAGCATCACAGAAGACTAAGTTATTGAAGAACATCATACATAAACATAGTAGTGTTATATTTTTGAGTGGAACTCCTACTCCTGAGACTGGAAGTCAGATATATCATCAGATGTATGTGCTTGGGGAAAGAAGTCCATTCGTTGAGAACAGTTTTTATAGGTGGGCGAAGGTCAACTGCAACATAACTGAGAGAATGATTAATGGGTTCAAGGTTAAGGACTATACGGACTGTTTCTTTGACATAAAGACTTTAGGGTTTTTGAGTTATTCTCAGAAAGAGGCGGGATTTAAGGGGGAGATTAACGAACACTTTTTGGAGGTAGAGATGTTGCCTATAACTAAGAGTATTATTAAGAAGTTGCGAAAGGACAAGATTTATCATGGCAAGAATGATGTCATTTTAGCTGACACGGCTGTTAAGGAGATGCAGAAGATACATCAGTTATCTTCGGGAACATGTATTCTTGAAGAAAGTGGTCAGGCTATAATTATTGACGAATCTAAGGCATTATTCATTAAGGAACACTTTATGGGTGAGAAGATTGCTATATTTTACAAATTCAATGCGGAGTTGGAGTTATTAAAGAAACACTTTGACATAACTCAAGACTTGGAGGAATTCAACACTACGGATAAGACTATAGCGTTGCAGTTTGTGTCTGGAAGGGAAGGGGTAAAGCTAAACAAGGCAGACTGTATAGTTGCGTTCAACATAGACTTTTCTGCGACAACTTACTTTCAGTTTAGGGCAAGAATGGACACTATAGATCGGGCAGTAAGTGACGTTTACTTTATAGTTTCTGATTGTGGTATAGAAATGAAGGTTTACGAGGCAGTTAAAGCTAAGAAGAATTACACAACTAGGTTTTTCAATCAAACAACACACAAGACAACACTATTTTAGTATGAAAGAAGCGGGTTATCAGAAGAGTATAAGTAACAAGTATGAGAAAGAAGGATATACGGTAATAAAGTTGATTAGAACAAATATTACGGGGATAAGTGACTTATTAATATTAAAAGCTGGAGAAATACCTATATTTTTAGAATGCAAGACACCTGTTGGCAAACTATCTGAGGTACAGAAGTATAGGCTTGATCAGTTTAGTAAAAAAGGGTTCGTTTGCAAGGTTTCTTGGGGTCATGAGATAAAAGATTATAAAATGTGACGTTTAATTAAATAAAATGTGTATGTTTACATCATGGGAAGAAAAAAAATAGATTATGAAACTACCAGGTTGACCTTTCAGGTCCCTAAGGAGTTGAAGTGTAATTTGAAAGAAGAGATATCTCCGATAATAAAGGAGAAGGTTAAAAAATGGAAAGACGAACTAAACAAAATCAAATAATGGGAAAGAGCAGTAGGTGGTTATCAAGATTTGAAGCAGTTAAGTTAGACTTAAGCTCCATCAAAGAAAACGAAAAAGGAAGGAAGAACGCAAGGTACAGTATAACAGAAGAAGAGTGGGATACTGTTTTATGTTTAAGAAATGGCAGTATAACAGAGTCAAACAATTATCCTGAAAAAGCTAAGTTTGTTTTGTCAGCATGGAATCAGGAGACTGGTCAAATGATGAACATAGACTATTACTGTGAATATTATAATTTACCTAGGTCAGACGTTAAGAGTTATAAATTAGTTAGTCATTCAGGAACACCTTTTTATAATATAGTGTTTCAGGAGCAAGTAGAAGCTAGTTCTGTGGACGGAATGAAGATTTTACACTCTAATTTTATTGAAGAGTCTAAAAATTACGCATTCAACTACCCGATATTTAAGAGAGAGAAGATTGAAGATTCTCACTGTTTAGTTTTTGACGCTGCAGACATACATATAGGTAAAATTTGTAGTAGTTTTGAAACTGGAGAGACATATAACAGTCAAGTTGCAGTAAAAAGAGTTAGAGAGGGACTGGAAGGAATTCTAAACAAGTCCAACGGGTGGAATATTGACAAAGTAATTTTTATTGCTGGTAATGACATATTGCACGTTGATAATGCTGTTGGGACTACAACCTCTGGAACAGGACAAGACACTGACCAAATGTGGTATGACAACTATAATATGGCTAAGAAGCTATTGGTGGAGATAATAGAGAAGCTTTTAACAATTGCAAACGTTGAGGTTGTTTATAATCCTAGTAATCATGACTTTACGCATGGGTTTATGTTATTGGATAGTATTTCTAGCTGGTTTCACAACTGCAGCCAAGTAACTTTTGATAATGATATGAGTCACAGGAAATATACTACTTATGGATCTAATCTAATAGGAAGTACCCATATGGATGGAGCTAAGATTGATAAACTACACGGATTGATGGCTGAGGAGGCTTCAGAACATTGGCACGGGTGCAAGCATAGGTATATTTATGGACACCACATTCATCACAAGACTTCTAAAGATGTTTTTAGTGTTTGTATTGAAACATTAAGAAGTCCCTCAGGAACAGATTCATGGCATCATGTCAAAGGGTTTCAGCACTCACCAAAAGCAATAGAAGGGTTTATTCATCATAAAGAACATGGTCAAGTGGCTAAATTAGTTCATATTTTTTAGTATAAATGGATGAATTTAAAAGACTAACTTTACTTGATGAGATTCAAAATTTTTATCCCGTACAGTCAATTAGATATAGACATAGCAGAAAGCATAAATATTCCTTTGGAGGGATTCTATGCTAATTTGGAAGAGCTTAGAGAGTATGAAGGAGATGATGTTGATTGGACAATCATAGAGGTTGACGATATAACGTTGGATTACGGTGAAGACTGCTTCATATCTTTCGAGAATATTGGGTTAAATTAAATACTATGGAAGAAATTGTAATATTAACATGGAAGTGTAAAGAGTGTGGTGATGTTGTAGTTTCTACATCTGATAGCAGGCATTCTATTAATGTTTGTGAATGCGGAAAGTCTGGAGTGGATTTGGAAGAACATTACCAAAGAAGTTTTGGATGTCCTGAAGATATAAATATAGAAATAATTAAAACTAAATGATATGGAGAATATAACAGAAAGTGATGTAGCAAAGTTTGTATTAGGGTCAGCGGCAGGATATATTATCGCAGCTTATTTATTATTTTAATTTATGAGAGTTGTAGCAATAAATGTTTCAAACAGACCTAACGAAATCCCTATTAATTTATGGATAGAGAAGGATTCTGTTTATACTGTAATAAATGCAGAACATATGAATATGCAGAACAGGCTATTAGGATTAGAGCTTGAGGAGTTGGACATTTCAGGATGTTTTCCTTACACTAGATTTTCTTACACAAGGTTTAGACCTTTTACTAAGCAGGATGAAGAAGCTGAAGAAGCTGTGAAAGAATTATTAAAGGAAGAATTGGCGTTAGTTTGAAAATGATTATATTTGTGCATTAAAGTATATATCAATGAAAAACATATATCGCAATAATAAATCTTTAAATTCTGCAAAGAAGAAGAAAGATGGCAAGCTAACAAGTGCAGGAGTGTCAGGCTATAACAAACCAAAGAGTACACCAAGTCACCCAACCAAGTCTCACGTGGTAGTCGCCAAGTCTGGAGACAAGACGAAGACTATTAGGTTTGGACAACAAGGAGTAGTAGGTGCTGGTAAAAATCCTAAAACTGATTCTGAGAAAGCTAGAAAGAAGTCATTTAAAGCTAGACATGCTAGGCATATTAGCAAAGGCAGAATGAGTGCTGCTTACTGGTCAGATAAAGTTAAATGGTAATGAAAAAAAGAAAAGTAAAAAAATAATTATGTATAAAATAAGTGGTAAGAAATTCAAAGTTACAAAGAATGAAGACAAGCCTAAGCTTGCTAAAATTAAAACTATTCCTTTAAAATCTTTCCCTAGGATTTATGGTAAGTCTGGAGTTATAGTGAATAGTGGTGACGAATTGGGTAGAGCTAAAAGAGATGAGGCTAGTGCAAGGAGTAAGTCTAGAGCTAAAACTGGTAGCGATTTTGCTCATGAAGATAAGACTGCTAAGTTGTTTGATAAAAATACTAAGAAATTAGCTGCTGCAATGAAAAGAAAATCATTAAAAAAATAAATTAAACTCCTTGACATTCAACATCTCATATTTTTGGTTAGACAAGATAGAAAACAAGATAACTACATATGTTATTATTATGAAAAATAACGATGTTTTCGCATTTGTTAAATAAAATCATTACATTTGTATTTATATACCTTTCGGGGTACGACTTTAACTCCCCTACCATTGAATTGGGAAGGGACTTTTAGTTTCTAATAAACTAAACTAAACTAACATGAGAGAAACGGCAGTAGTAATATCACTGGTATTAATCGCAGCATCAGTAGTGTTTTACATCAAGAGAAAAAAGCAAATTGCTAAAGAACAAATCCCTTACATTTATTCAGGAATAAAAATCTTTCTTACTAAGGAAGATATTGTTAAGTTTGAAAACTCTACAAGAGAAGAGAAGCGTAGATCTATAGGTAAATGGAGGGCTGCAATTAAAAAGGGCACTATAATCCCTATGTGGGAAGGTGGAGTAATTATTGGATACATTAAAAATACAAGAAAATGAGTAACACAGAAGGAATGTGGGATGAGCCAATCGCAGAATTAAAGATTGGTGGTATCAATGGGATATCTTTCAGGAACGGACAGCAGTTCGGGAGACCTACAGCTAGAAATCCTATAGAGATTCATGTCAAAGAAATAAGAAGAGAAATTGATGAAATTGACGAAGAGATCTTTTTAGTTTTCGCTAAGTACGACAATAAAGGACCTATTAGACTTATTAAAGCCTGGAAGGGTAAAGACTTTTATGTAACGTTTGACTCTTCGTCTAAAGATTGATAGTACAGTCTAAATATTTAGTGGTAGAGAAAATGCTGCTTGACAATAGTTTTAAGTTGTCTCAAGATGACATTGACGAATATCAAGTGTGTAAGGTTGTAATGTCTCCAGAAGTTTCTGACTTTAATGAGGGTGACACTATACTCATTGCTAACAGGATCTGTTTTGATAAAGCACCTCACTTCGGGGTGGATAGGTATTACATATCGGGGGTTGAAGTTTTTGGAACATTGAAGGATGGAGTTATTACTGCATCAAAGAACATTGTTTATATTAAAGCTGACAAGTATCAGAAGACTAGCATAGAGGTTGGAGGAATGACTTTCCATAACGATACGAGTTACAAGCCTTTAGCTAGGAAGAATGTCACTCAATCGGGAGTGGTTCTTACAGCTTGCAAGACAGCTTTTCATTCAACATTTGACTACGAGCTGAATGTAGAGGTTACTGCTGGTGATAAAGTTTATTGTCATCATTTTTTGACGGACTCTGACAATGAGAGAAAGATAAACGGAGAGACTTATTATGAGTTTCAGTATGAGCATCTATATTGTAAGTTGGTTGATGATAAGATTGTAATGCTTAATGATTGGAACTTTGTTTCGCCAATAGAGTCTTCGGACGATATAGGAGAGCATGGGCTTATCATAAACTTGAAGAAGCAGAATGAATTGAGAGTAGGATTAATCAATCACACCTCAAAGAGTTTGAGAGCTATGGGGATAAATAGCGGGGATAAGGTCTACTTTAAGAAAGGTAGGGAATATTCTATGGATGTTGAAGATGAAACATTCTACAGAATTGAAACAAGAGATATACTTTGTAAATATAAGAAAATGGAAGCACTAGGTAAGATTATAATAGTTAAAGCTATTAAGGAAGACAGTATGAAGGGAGGAATGATTTATTCATTAGAACAGAACCCAATACCTGAGAAGGGAGAGGTTATCGCTGCGGGTCCAGAATGTGGAGGAAACTTAAAGGCTGGAGACGTTATATTGTTTAGGAAAATGGCATCAAGTGAGGTTGAGATAGAGGGTCAGAGAGTATTATTGATGTCTTACGACAATGTATATGTAAAAGTTTAGTTACCTTTGTCTTATGGCAAGAAACACGAACGCAGGAAAATTTACTGGAAAAAGTAAGTCATCTATATTTTACGCAAACAATCCAAAGGCTAGAGCTGTAAAGGAAAAATTGAATACAAAAATAGGAAAGACTCCTGAGGCAATAAAGAAAAGAGGCGAAGACAATAAGGCTAGAAAGGCTTTAGGATTAAAGAAGGGTGACAATAGAGACGCTAGTGCAAAGATGGTTGACGGAAAAGTTAAGTATGTTGCAGAGAACAGATCTGTTAATAGAGGAGGTACTGGTAAAGACTATGACGCTATGCCTGGAGATAAAAGAGCTAGACCTGGGAAAAAACTTTACAAAAGATCTTTGAAAAGTAAATAATTATATGTACCTTTGCTTTAAGTTTAAATAAGTATCTTTTTATAATTTCTATATTTTTTTGGTTAAACGGCTTACTCTTCTGAGTAGGTCGTTTTTTTTAGTATATTTGTAATAACTTAAATTAAACGAAGGATGGAAAGACCAAAAGGACTAACTAAGGTCCATTTAAAATATGTGGAGTATTTAGAAAAGAAAGTTGAAGACTTCTCCTCCACTACTACCAAGGTTAAATCTTACTACGCACTAAAAAAGACTGTTGACGGGTTGAATAAACTAATGTTGGACGGTGTTGAGATAGAGGGAGAGAAGCATGACCTTTTAAGCCCTCATACTTTAGCTGACAAGGATGACAAGATATTTGATAGATTTTTCAAATTCATTGATAAGCTAGAATCTTTCTTGTCCACTATGGATAAGCTGTCTTTGCAAATATCACCAGAACTTATAGATAAAGAAAATTATGCCTCAGAGTTTGAGGAAGTTCAAGCACTTTTACATAAGAAAAAATGATTAACAACTATATAGGTCCTTGGAAAGGAAAGAAAGCTCAGAAACCTTCAGAATTTGTAAGGGATAGAATTATTGATGAAATAAAGATTACTTTACCAAAACCTCCAAAGAAAGAAGACATAGCCTATTATGACTTACCAAGAAAAGAGCAATATTTTAGACCTACTGAGGTTCCTAAAGGTTTTGATGACTTAGATAGAGATGAGCGTATAGCTTTTCAAATAAAAGAATTCAAGAAAAGAACTGACGGTTTTTGGTTTTATAATAACGGAACAATAGAATACCTTACTGGTACACACTACTTTTATATAAACACATGGAAGATAGATATAGGTCTCCCAGAATTTAGGGATAGCGACAGGGATCTGTCTTACTTGTGGAAGTTTTGTGAGGAAGATTTAGACTGTTTTGGTTTATGTTATTTCACAAACAGAAGGAGTGGGAAAACTGTATATGGTACAAGCTTACTGTATGAGTATGCTTCAAGGAATGAAGAGTCTGAGTGCGGTATTCAGTCTAAGACTAAGAAGGATGGTCAAGGTGTTTTTAAGAAGTTAATCAGTTCTTGGAAAAAGCTACACCAAGTATATAAGCCTACTGATTCTGGAGAGACAAACCCTAAAGAGGAATTAAGGTTTGAGGCTCCAAGCAAAAGGAGTACAAAAGGGGAAAAAAAGAACTACGATAAGGTATTAAATTCTGTTATAGGGTATAGGTCTTCTGTTGAAGATTCTTATGATGGGTCTAAGTTGAAAAGGTATTACTGTGATGAGTTCGGTAAATTTACCGAAGGAGATGCAAGTGAAAGGTGGGATATTGTTAAGCCGTGTTTAGTTGTAGGAACAACTATTGTTGGTAAAGCTTATTTCACGACAACGGTTGAGGAATTAGAACGTAAAGGAGGACAAGCAGCTTTAGATATTTATGAAGACTCTGACTTTCACAACAGAAAAAAAGATAACAGAACCTTTTCTGGCATGTATCGCTATTTTAAGCCATCCTACTACGGTTTAGAAGGTTTTATAGATAAGTACGGCTACTCAGACATTTTAGGAGCTAAGAAGGTTCTTATAGCACAAAGAGACGGACTATCTGGAAGTAAGTTAGCTGGAGAAGTTAGAAGGTTCCCATTTACGGCAAAGGAGGCTTTTTATTCAGCAGTTGGTACGCAAGTGTTCTCAGCACAAAAATTACACGAGCAGAAAGAGTTTAATGAAACGTTAAGAAGTAGTGTTGTCCGAAAAGGAAACTTTGTTTGGGATGACATGAGTAGTCATAAGGTGTCTTTCCATGACGACCCTCAAGGATTTTTTGAAATAACATGGATGCCTCACTCTGAAGCTAGGTGTAGGTTTGAAATGGACGGAAGAGGATTTCCTAGTCCTACAAACGTTTACACAGGGTTGATTGCTTGTGACCCATTTGACCATAAAGAAACGGTATCTAATAAAAAGTCGGACGCTGCAGCTAGTGGTTTTAAAAGGTTTGACATAAACAACCCTACGAACTCTAACTGCTTCTTTCTCAACTATGTAGGAAGAAGACCTGACCCTGATTTGTTTTATGAAGACATGATTATGGCGGGGGTGTTTTTCGGAATGAAAATATTTGTGGAGAATCAGAAACCAGGGTTGATAAACCATATGAACAGGAGGGGTTATAAGAACTACGTTCATACAACAACTCAGAGTGACTACACTAAGTCAAACAGTAAAAAGACTGTTGAAGGAGTTTCAATGTCTGGAAATTTAGTGAGACAACAAGCGGTGAATGGATTAACAACTTATATATATAAATATGTAGGAAAAATATCTAAACAAGTTCAACGAGATGATTTTGGATGGAACACAAAAGATCTAAGGGATGATTTGTATGGAAATTGCCCATTTGACACTCAAATTGACGATTGGTTAAAATTTGACGCTAATAATTGGACTGTATTCGATCAGACCGTAGCTTCGATGATAGCCATCTTAGGGGTTACTACCGTTAGGAAAAACAAGCGTGAAAAAAAAGATGGAGAAAATAAATTGAGTTTAGTTGGCTTAATGAAAACGTATAACATTTAAAGGTAAGGTAAAATTTACTATCTTTGTTGCAAATTCTATTTTTTTTAAAGAAATGAGCAAATATTCAGGCAACCAGTTAAAAGACAAGTTAAAAAACAACCCCTTCCCGTCTACCACATTAGACCCTAATGTTAAATCTAGAAAAGATTATGGTCTTATGGCTGCGAAGAACATATACTTCAAGGGAATATCAGAAGATATGTCTTCTAACAGAAGGGTTATAGCTCAAGAAAATAGAATGTATGCGTCTAATAGACAAGATGTTAATCAGTACAAGCCATTGTTGGATGCTCAAATCGACAATAGAGGAGATACTAGTTATATGAATATCTCTTGGAAAATTCAAACTCCATGTAAAAAATTCGTTGACACTATTGTTGGTGACATGATTAATCAAGACCATAAGATTCAATTCAACGCTATAGATAATTATTCAAAGGGACAACTGACTGCTACACGAAACGAATATTATGGAGACATAATTAGAAGGGCAGACCTTGCAGAGATGGAAGAAATGTCTGGAATGGTTTTGGAAGCAAAAAAAGATTTCCAACCATCAAGTAAGGAAGAGGTTGATATCTATATGGACATGGACTTTAAGCAGGCTATAGAAATAGGAATGGAAACTATAGTTGACGCTATTCTTTATGATAACCAATGGGAAGAAAAAATATCTAAGAGAATTATTAGGGATTTTGTAGAGAACAATAAAGGTTGTGCTCGTTTGTTTTTTGACAAAAATAATAAGATTACAATAAGATATGTAGATGCTCCATTAAACTATTATGCTTCAGCTACTGACGAACCAGACCATGACAATACAGAATATCAAGCTGAGAAGATATTAATGTCTATAGGAGACTTAAGAAAGAGAGACATTAATGATGACGTTTCTGAAGCTCAATGGTTCAAGATGGCTCAAGGCAGTGCGGGGGATAACGGCAACGCTTTATGGCTTTATGGAAATAGCTATAGTGCTACTAATGAATATGAGGGAGATTCTTACTCTTACTCTGATTACAGGGTTGAGGTTTTAGACTTTATATTTTACACTGTAGACGGGAGAACTTATGCTGAACAAGATGATAAGTATGGTAACAGACATTTGTCTAAAAAAGAACACGGATATAAGAAGCCTGAAAGAAACAAAAAAAATATTAAGGTTACAAATAAGGAAATCGAAATGTCTTACGAGGGATTATGGGTTCCTGGGTCAGATGTTTTATTAGGTTATGGAAGGTCTAAAAACATTTTAAGACCTAAAAGTAAAACAGGAAAGTATAAATCTCCTGAGTTAATCAGAAGGTATGTATATTTTGAACCAAACTTAAGAAACGGATCTAGTACATCTTTTGTTGAAACTATAAGACCTAACATTGATACGATTCAATTATTAGTTTTAAGAAAAAGGCACGTTATTGCAGAAATGAATCCTACTGGTGTAGCGATTGATGTTTCTGGACTGTCTGATGTAATGTCAGCACTGAAAGAAACTGACCCAATGAAAATTGTTAAGTTGTATAAGCAGAAAGGTGTATTGTTTACCAGTAGTACGGATGTCAACGGAGATCCTACGAATGGAGTTCCTATTCAAGAGTTAGGCAGTCAGTTTGCTCAATCTTTAGCTGGACTAGATAACGCAATAATTAATGAGATAGAATTTATTAGAGCTAACGGAGGAATCAATGACGCTAGAGATGGTAGTTCTCCAGATAAGGATGCTTTGGTTGGTATTGAGAAAATGAGGCTTTTGGCTTCAAACAACACTACTAGAGAAGTTTACAAGGCATATACTGACGGTATTTTTGCGAGAGTAGGTAAATGTGCAGCGAGAATGGTTCAATGCAAGGTAGAGCACGATAATGGCATAGAAGAGTATGAAAACATCATAGGGGAACAAGGAGTTAAAGCTATAGAATTTGCTAAAGATGTAACTATGGCTCAAATGGGAGTTAAGGTTGAGGCTTTACCAATTGATGGGGAAATAGAATTTTTATTAGGTCAACTATCTATTGCTCAACAAAATCAAGAAATTAGAGTAGAGGATGTTTTAGAGATTAAGAGAATATCTAACATTAAGAAGGCTGAAAGGTTACTTACTTATAGAAAGAAAGTTTACGCTACTGAGAAGATGCAGGAATTTCAGCAAAGAGAACAGATTACTGCACAAAGAGAAGCGTCAGCTTCTGCTGCTTCTGCAGAGGCTCAAAAGATAAAAGATGAGTCTAAATCTATAGCTCAGATGCAGATTGATAACAACAAGAATAAGAATGAGATGGATAGAATATCTCATGAGACTTCAGAGAAGATGAAGCTTATAGATAGAGAAGCTTACTGGAAACAAGAGTTGCTAGAGAAACAATTAGAAGGTGGAGATTCAGGGAATGTAGGAGTTCAAATGCCTAGAATTAATCAAAACCCAGGAGGAGCAATAGAAAGACAAGCCCAAGTAACTATTTAATAACTAATTACTTAAGAATATTTTTGTATCTTTGCATTAAACGAACTAAAATTAAAAAAAATGTCTGACGAAGAAATTAAAGAATTCAGCTTTCCTACTAAGGAAGGTTATGAAATGGAAGTAGAAGAATCTACTGAAGGTGAAGAAGTTGCGACTGAAGAAGTTGCGACTGAAGAAGTTGTAGCAGAAGAAAAAACTGAAGAAGTTGCGACTGAAGAAGTTGCGACTGAAGAAGTTGCGACTGAAGAAGTTGTAGCGGAGAAATCCTCAACAGAGGAAGTCGTAGATAATGAGAATAAAGAACAGGAGGTTGAACCTGAAGAAACTAACAATAGTTCTTTGATTAGAGATGAAATTCTAAAGAGTACTGGGGATAAATTTGAGTCAGTAGATGCTTTAAATAATGCTTACAACGACTTGCGAGAAACTGTATCAGGACGTTCTTATGTAGAGAGCTTGAATGCTGCAGTCGAAGAGCAATACGGTGAAGGTGTTACTTTTGCTGACGTTATGAATTATCAAGCTATAAACTTTGACGAAATGGACGACTTGTCTGTGGTTAGAGAGCAGCTTGAGAAACAATACGACAATATAACTCCAGAACAATTGAATGCACACATGAGACCTTACAGTCTTCTAGAGAAGAGTGACGCTGAAATAGCTGAACTTGTAGAGGATGGTGATGTTCAACAGTATGTAGTTGATGACTTACGAGCTAATTTGATGCGAAAAGCAATGGACGCTAGAACGGAGCTTAAGGAATTTCAGAGTTCTATTAATATTGAGGAATTGCAGATATCTTCTCCAAGAATTGCTGAAGAAGCTGCTCCTATAGAAAGTGAGGCAGACAGGACTGATAGATTAGAACGTTATAATTCTATCATTAACAGTATGCCAGACAACACTTTTGATGTAGGAGATAAAAACAACCCTGTTAGTTTTACTTTACAGAAAACAGAAGAAGACCGAAATGGTGTTTCTGAGTTCTTGAAAGGTGACACGTTGGATGGAGTTGAAAGAAGTTTCATTGACAAGCATTGGGCTAAAGAAGGTGGGGGTGTTGATGTAGAGAAACTCTCTAGAGATATGTACAAAGTAGTTAACTATGAACGTGACGTAAAGTTAGGTTATGCTCAAGGGAAATCCGCAACGAGCAAAGAGGTTAAGGACATTGATAACATAAACTTTAACAAGAGTGAAACCGCAGGAACACAAATGACGAGTGACGAAGAACAAAGAGCTTTAATATCTAGCTCTATTAACAGTTAACAATTAATAATAACAAACATTTAATAACAAAAACAATGGCTTACAACAAAGGTGCAACTAATACAGCACGAAATCACAATTTTGTTTCGTTTTACGAAGCACACAAACCAGACATCTCTGAAGAACAAGTTCAAAGATACGGAAATTCAATAGTTGGATTTTTAGACTTAGTAGATGCTAAAAAAGCAACTACTTCTTTAGAGTTTTCTCGTTTCGAGAAAGACAGAATCATGCCTAAAATTAAAGCAACAAACGGAGGAGCAGGAGCAGCAGGAGCTGCAGTTGTTTTTACTTTAGCTGCTGACACAAAGTTAACATCACCATCTGCTAGTCCTTATGATACATCTGCAGTTCCTTCACAGGTTTCTGTTCCAGTTAAACTTAATGACTTAATTATGCTTAAGCCAGCAACTGGAACTACAGCTTCTTTTGGTAGTTACATTCAGGCTATCGTAACTGCGGTTAATGGATCTACAGCTTTTACAGCTACTCCAACAAATGTACTTGATGCTATTCCTAATATGGCTTCTGCTGATGAAATTATTATTTTTGGTAATGCTCACGGTGAAGGTTCAGGATTTCAAGCTCCAATGAGTACTAAATCTACTAAGTTTACTGAGAAATTACAAATCATCAAGCACAGAATGAGAGTAACAGGTTCAGAATCTTTAGTTAAAGAATGGTATACAGAAAAAAGTTCTGGAGAATCTAAATTTATGGTTAAAGGTGAAGGCGATGGTTATGCTCAATTTATGAACATTTCAGAGCTTAACTTATTGGTTGGAGAAACATTATCTAACACAACTTTAGCTAGTACATTCCAAGCTACTAATAATCCTTTAGCAATGACTAACGGTTTATTAACTCAAATAATTACTGGTGGAAACATTTTGAATTACAACGGAGTTAGTGGACTTGTTCTTAACGATTTTTATGACTTCAATGTTGCTATTGATGCTGAAAAAGCTCAAAAGAAAAACTTAATGATGTCAGGAATTGAGATTGACCAAGACCTTGATGTAATTTTGGGAGATAAATTAAAAGATGGAGCTATCTCTTATGGTGGATTCAACTTAGATCAAGAAAAATCTGTCAACTTAAGCTTTCAAAAGTTTACTATAGGGGCTTATAGTTACGACAAGCGTTCTATGGGAGCTTTCAATGATAAGCAAACTTTAGGTGCTGCTGGGTATGGTTTCAAGCATGAAGCATTTACTATCCCTGCTGGTTCAGTAAAAGTTGAAGCTGGATATGAAAGAGGAACTTCTATTCCTTCATTGAGAAAACGTTTCTTAGCTAACGAAAGTAAGTCTAGAGAGTTGTCTTGTACTTACTATAACGGTATTGAGCAATCTGCAGAAGGTACTGATATCGAAGAAGTTAGATACATGTCTCACACAGCTTTAGAAGCACAAGCTTTAAATCAGTACGGTTACATTAAAAGAGTGTAATTTCTGAATAAAAGAAAAAAAGAGGAGAGTATATAAAGGCTCTCCTCTTTATTAAAACAAAACAAACTAAAACTAAAACAAAATGAATACAAGATCTAAAATCAGAAATTCTGATTTAAAAAAAACATCAATTACTTTCAAGACATCTGCTAGAATGTTAGACAGATACCCTTGGTACAATCCAACAACATTAATTCCTTCTGAGTGCGAAGTTCTATTTATACCTAAAGGTGAAGATGGGAAGCCTGACGAAGTAAATGCTTACACTAGAGTTGCTAGATATTTAGCTGGAGCTAGAAGTATATGGGAAGACGAATGGTCGGAGCTTGATAAAGTAAAGAGAGGTAAAAAATTAAAATTAACATACGGAGTAATGACTGTAGATGTTAAGAACAGAAACCTTTTAGAGTTTTTAAGGGTTGCTGCTTATAATGGAGCTAATGAAAAAACTAACATAGACAGTGCTGTTCTTTATCATGAAATTAATCACGAGTTTGATGCTGAGAAATCTATAGTACTTGAGAGAGATAAGCAAGCAGCTATGAGTTTTGTATTAAATGGTGACATTAACGGAATTAGAGCTATCGCTTTAGCTTTAGCAACTACTAAGGGTGCTATTGACAACATTCATAACATGGATGAATTTTCATTGAGAAACTTAATGAGAGGACCAGCTACTAAAAACCCTACAGATTTCTTAGGAAAAATGAAGGATGGAAGTATAAAGAATAAGGTTATAATTGTTCAAGCTCTTCAAAAAGGGATGATTAAAGTGAATGAATCTAAAGGAATTATAACATGGACAGCTAATGGCGAAACAATTGTTGATGCCGCTGCAGGAATGAGCCCTATTGATTACTTTGCTGAGTTATCAGTAGAGAATGATGAATATATGAATCTATTGGGAAATATCAAAGAACGCTTAAATGCGGTAAAAGATATTGCTATCGTAGCTGAAGATAAAGTTGTTTCATGGGATGAGTCTTTAATTAACGAAGCCTTGGCTAATGGAAACTTGACGCAAAAAGGTCATTGGTTTATTATTCCAGGTAAGTCTGCAGAAGATGACGCTATCTTTTCTATTCAAGGGTTAAAGAAGCTAAAATTAGCCGTAATTAATAACGAGAATAATTTGATTGCATTATTGACTGCTAAAGCAAAATAACTCTACTATAAAAAAACAGAAGGGTACTATTAGATTAGTACCCTTTTTTTGTTTACTTTTGTTTCAACATTATTTTTTAATAAAATGGCTTTAACTACAGTAGATTATAATTCTTACTTTAATTACAAACTTTCTCAAAAGCAAATATCTTTCACAGATAAGACTGACTTCGTTAGTCAAGGTACTATTGCTGCGAACGTAAAGGTTTTAGTTAAAGTTACAGCTCCCGTTAGTGGAGTTTTTTACAACAACACTAACGTTGCTACTCCAGACATTAACTGTGGTACATCTTTAGATAGTATTATCACAATACCTCTACCTTTAGATGTGTCTACAGGTCTTCCAGAACAAGGGGCATATTCTATACAGCTTACTTATATAGATTCTGTAGTTCCTGCGACAGTAATTGACAATAGATCTTTTACATTGAATTACACATCTCCTACGGTTTCTTTAACAATGACTGCAGACTGTATAATCCCTTTATTAAAGAGTGTAGATAGTACGGTGTATACAAAGAACTTGATAGATCCTACTATAACTAGAGCGATGAATATTAACTATCCTCTATCAATGAATAGAGCTTCTATTACAGGCACTTCTAATTCAATATCCACGAGCGTTGTGTATGTAGTCACAGGTCAGTCGGTAGAATATTCAAGTAGAATTACTTCTGACCTATCATATTTATTCGACATAGCGAATAGTATGTACGTTATTGACCAGGTTTTAGGGTCTAAATTCATACCAGTTAGTTGTGATGGCGACTTATGTAATATATATTGTGCTATCAGATCTCAGTATCAAAGATGGCAAAACACTAAAAAAACAAACACAATAAAGGCTAACATTGAGTTGGTTAAATTCGAGCAAATAACTTCAATCGCTGAAATGGTTGGTACTGCATTAAGATGTGGCAAGGGAACTCATGTATCGGAGTATGTTGCTGAAATATTAAGAATTGCAGACGCTGATGGCGGATGTGCTTGTGATGATGGAAAGCCTCAATTAGTTACAGGATTAGGAGGCTCAGGCTCTTCAACAGGAGTTATAGTTGCGGAAGGCGTAGGAGTTAGGGTTACTTCAACGTCAGGAGGAGATTCCACAACTTATACGGTTGCTCTTTCTACTGAAAACAATACAAAATTATCAAACATAAAAAACAGTATTGTAACTGCAGGAAGTGGAGCTACGGTTACCTCAACGTCAGCTACGGTTGGCGGTATTCAAACAGAAACATACGTTGTTTCTGCTACAGACACGGTGGTAGACTCTTTATTTGTTAAGGTTTCAATAGACTTTAATACTTCGTCTCCTCCGACTATATCATTACTTAATCAAAAAAAATATGGAACTTTATTTGGGTCTGTGTCTCAATCTACTCCTGGATCTCACTTTGTTAGAAACATGAATGACAACTCTTTTGCATCATGGCAAATACGATTTACTAATTTCTTAGTTACAAACTTTGGAGCAGTATCTACAACGGCTTTTTATCCTGAAGTACACTTTGTTGAATCACTAAGTACTGCGGCAAATATATTAGAAGACCGAAACCCTTTAACTGTTAGTGTGATATCAACAGCGACTGGCTCCTTTAGTTTTAGGTTTTCAGATCTAAATGGAGATCCTGTTAACGGAAATTTTATTCAAAGTAATTTTGAGCGTATACAATTAATATTTAAAATACAAGCGTAATGAAAGGAATTAATGATTTAGGTAGCGGTTATGGATGGCTATACACTGTAAAGGCATCAGATGGGACTATAGCTTCCTCATCAAGGAATAATGCGGAAGGGGCTAGAGATATAAAAGTGAACGGAGTTAGAGCACAATCTACAGCTCTTGGTAGAGTTGCCACAGGTACTATATTGATAACTCAAGCTGTTTCTTCAAGTAGTATTACTAATATCACTATAGGAGGTGTTAGTCAAGTCAACGCTGCAACTTCTATTTCTTACACTTCAGCGACTACCGTTGCTAGTATAGCTACAAGTATAGCTGAGGCTATAAATCTTCATACTCCTTCGGTTGGGAATTACACAGCAACGGCTGTAGGTGGACTTGTTACTGTTACCGATAATTCTGGTTCAGGGTCGGCTGCTAATTCAGACACTATACAGGTTCTTCATGAAGACGTATTGCTTTTAGGGGTAGGATCTTCTTTATTAGGAGTTACTACTAATATAGAAGGAGGAGCTTCAGGAACTGACTTATACGATGCATTTATAGGGTTTAGATTTTATATCAATGCTAATTATTCGGCTGGAGGAACTGCAACTCCTTCATCCTTAACTGACGCTATTGAGATAACAAACTATATAATACCGAGGAGTTTAACATCATCGTTAGATCATCAAAAAATAACTGTAGTTACTGAGTCTATATCGTTTAGTAGAAAGTCTTCAATAACTTCTATATCTTTAGATACAGAAGCTTCGGCTGCTGCTAACGATTTAAAAACAATATCAACTGTAGGTTTTGCAAATTTTGATAGAATTCTATTCATAGGTTCTAATCCGTTAAAGGTTATAACTTTTAAATCAACGACTGGAAACATAAAGCTTCAAGGAAATGTAGATTTCGCAACAGGAGGTCCAGAAAGTGCTATCGAACTACAATTATCTGGAGGAATATGGTATGAAATGGCAAGAAGCACTCAAAATATAGGGTCTATTCTTGATTTTAGAGCTGCTGGATACGGTATTTTCACGAAGGAAATATTAGAAACTCAAACCGTAGCTACTGGAGGAAGTGTTAATTGGGTTGCGGGAACTAATGGAGTATATCAAGACATCACAGGAAGCTCTACATTACTTAGTAGTTTATCTTACAATGTTACGGGCGGAATTAGTGGAGACGAAATTATAGTAAGACTTAATGCTTCTGTAATACTCAATGGATTTTCATTGAATATAATGGGAATAACTCTTACTCAACAACAAGCTTTAGGCGGAGGTATGACTGTTAGATCAAGATACTTAGGTGCTAGCGGATGGAAAAGTGAATTGCTTCTAAATCTTGATTCTTCTCAAGCTTATGGTTTCAGAGCTACATCGGAGTTTATAAAGGACGGAGCTGTTATAGCTTCAAAGCTATCAACTGACGTTAGAACAGAATTATTAACAACTCCCGTAAGTTGGGATGTAAATAGAATAGGAGACTATAAAATAAAAATACCTTTTGCGTGTACTGTTGTAGAAATTAATGCATTTGCAACCTCTACTATAGAAGTAACTAACGATGCTGGATTAAACTTCAAGAACGCTAATTCAGTATCTATGGGGGCTGGAGTACTTACTAGAGGAAATACTATCGGTGATGGTATGACAACTTTATTGCCAACTTCAAACAATGTTTTTGTGAAGGATTCTATAATGACTATATCAACAACAAAAGTTACTCCAGGGGGTCACGCTCAATTGAATATAAAAATAATCAAGTCGTAATATTGTAGTGTTGAGTTAACATAAATAATAAGAAATGAGTATTAATATAGATAAATTTAAAGACTTCGTTTACTTAGTTGCAAACAAGAATGGAAGAGGTACGTTAACCCCTGAACAATTCAACTCTGCTGCAAAAAGCGGTTTATTTGCTTGGACTAACAGTCAACTTTCAAATTGGAGACAATATAATCCAGGTAATCCAATACCTCAAACATCTTTAGACTTAGACTCATTATCACAAGCTAAGTTGAGACATCTAAAAGTAAATAGGGAAATATTAGTGGTGAACGGTATGGTTACTATACCAAACGGTATAGCTACAGACATTAACGGACTGGTTATGCCAGAAATGTGGATGACTTCAAAGATTTCTCATAAATATTCTAAAGGTACTAGCTTGATAAGAAGAGGGATCAAACTTGTTAAGGATATGGAGTGGGATGAAATGTTGGATAGTAACATAATGCCTCCTACTAAAAAAAGAGCTATTGCAAATATGCAAAGTAATTTTCTTCAAGTAGAGCCTAAAGGTTTATTAAATTTAGTAAATTTGACTTATATTAGAAACCCTATTGACCCAGACTGGAAATATATAGTGGTTAATGGGAGACCAGTTTATGACAGTATAAATAGTATTAATATAGATGCTCCAGAGTCAGCTAGGAATGAAATAGCAATGATGACTTTAGAAATTATAGGTATAAAAATCAGAGACGGAGAGCTACTTCAGGCAGCGACAGGAATGGAAAATAAAGGTGTATAATGTTAACAACTCAATCAAAAATAGCAGAACAAATATCCTTAAGGATACGTCAGCAAACTAGCGATGCTGCAGTTGATGAAAGAGAGCTAATGCTTTCTGTTCACCAAAAACTTGGAATTATAGTTAGAAATAGACTTTACGAGAGTAAAGGAATAGAATCTCAAGAAGTTGATGGTAGCTTTTACTATCCTATTGAAGGAATACCTGTTTTAAAAAAATCTAAGAACAAATATTACATTAAGATGCCTTCGACCTCAATGTCTCTTCCTTTTGGAGTAGACATAAAAAGAGTAGGTACGGATGAAGGTATGGGGTTCATTCCTGTTCCTAATGGATTTTCTGACCTGTATGCAGGATTAGATTCTGCCAGTTTAGAGGGTCAGATAGGGTACTATAAGAGTGGGGTTAACTTAATGTTCTCAAATATGAACTCAACAAATAATCCAACAACGGTTAATATAGAAATGGTGTTACCATTCGGAGCTTTAGACGAGGATGACGAAATAAGCATCCCTGCGGACGTTTTAGCGGAAATTGTAGAGTTAGTATTCACAGACTTTGTTAGGACGTTACAGATACCCGTAGATGAAGTTAATAATGGAATAGACAACTAATGAGAAAATTAGAAGAGATTATAAGAGAATTTTATATTGAGGACTTGCATCTTTCTCAAACGGATGAGAGATATCCTGTGTTTTTGCAAATAGCAATAACTGGGCTAAAAGAATTGAATTACGACTTGAAGAGTATTGTCACAGAAGTAACTCTTACCGTTAATGACAATGACACCGTAGATTTACCAAACAACTACATCGACTATATGATGATAGGGGTAGTGAGCGGTGGAACCATAAGTAGTTTAGGTCTGAACACTCAGATAGCTAATAAAGCTAAAGACAACTGCGGAAACATATCTGGAGTTATTTCTGATCCAACAAGCGCTGATGTAGGCAGTTTTTCTTCTAGCTATTCAGATGATGGTCAAGACACTGGCGGAGATTTCGGTATCGGAGGCGGAGGAAATTCTAACGGAACTTACAATATATTTAAGCAGGAAGGGTATATAGCTTTGCAAAATTGTTCTGCAGATAAGATAGTGCTTAGGTATTTATCTACGATAGAGCAAGTTGACGGAAACTTTCTTGTAGAAGAATTTTTAGTAGACGCTATTAAGTCTTTCATTTGGCACAGATATATAAGAAGAATGAGAAGTTACGGTGGTGGGGATAAGCAAATGGCTGAAATTGAGTTTAACAGGAAAAAAAAGATGGCAGTAAAACGAGGAAGTAGATTCTCGATAACAGAATTCATGAATGCTTATAGATCGGGATATAGAAGCAGTCCTAACATTTAATTATGGCAATAGAGAAGAAGAATTTCATAGGGGGATTAAACTCTGATGTAGAAGACAGATTAGTACCTAATGGTGATTATAGGTATGCTTTAAACGTCAGATCTTCAAAGTCTGACGGAGCAAGTCAAGGAGCTATAGAGAATACTAAAGGTAATACCATAGTATTTGTAGAACTCCCTGATGGACTTAATAAAGTAATAGGGGCTTTAGATAATACTATAGACAACACTATATTATATTGTGTTTGGAATGACTTAGAACAGCATTCAATTTTTGAATACAACGCTACAACATCTGTAGTTTCTTTGTTATTGAGAACTCCTCTATTGAATTTTAAGCATAACAAATATATTAACGATGCAACTATTGTTGGTGGATCTTTTTTCTTTAACGATAGAGTTAACCCTCCGAGAAGCATAAATATAGAAAGAGCTAGGACAAACACTTACCCCTCTCCTTTTTTGGAAGAGTTTATGAATGTTATAGTGAAAGCTCCTGGATTTCCTCCTTTAGTAGAAATAAAAAATGGTGATGCTAATAATTCAATAGCCACCAATAATATAAGAAATAGGTTATTTCAGTTTAGATATAAATGGGTTTACTTAGATGATGAACAAAGTGCATGGTCTCCAATATCTAAATTACCTCTACCAACAAATGAAACATTATACAGACCAGCAGGATACTATCCTTTATATCTAAACAACCATATTAAGGTTGAAGTAGATTTAGGTGGAGGATATGTCAAAAGGGTTAAGATAGCAGTAAGAGAAGGTAATACTGGGGATTTTTTATTAGCAGAGGATTTTAATAAAGAAAAGGCTGGGTTTTCATTGCCATTTCCTGAAAGCTGGGATTATGACTTTTATAATGACGAAGTTTTATTACCTATTGATAATGACGGTAATTCAGGGATGAGGTTGTTTGATAACGTTCCTCAGGTTGCGGATTCTATGTCTCAAATTGACGGAAATAAAATAGCTTTCGGAGGGATAACGGAAGGTTACGACCCTGTAGATATTGATATGGATATAAATCTAAATCTATCTAATTCTAAAGCTATAGAGGCTTCTACTGTTTCTTTTCCAATAAAGAGTGCTAGAGGTACAGATGGAAATCAGGGAATTGATCCTTATGGATATTGTTGGAGTACAGACGAGGACCATGAAACTTCTGTAGCAAATGGGTATCCTAATGAATTTTTAGAGGCTAACACTAGAACTATAGGTGCTTTTAAGTACTTAATAGTTAAAGGACAGTCACAAGAATATGCTAATCCCAATGCAACCGCTTCTGATGTATATGGCTTTCGTTTCGGAGAATTAACTTACGATTTTTGGTGGAAACAGGATGGATTCTGGAGATGGACACGAACAGGGTTTCCTCCTAACACCTCGCTAGTTCACGATAGAGCTTTAATGATACAACATTTTGGAGATGCAAAAGGTGTGGGATGGACAGTTTCTGGTTCAGTAATGAATGAAGTTATTTTTAACCCCGTGTCTGACATAGGAACAAGGTATGTGTTAAAAATAGATTTATCATATTATTCTTTAGGATATAGTGGGGACAACATTTCTCAGACTAAAATAGTTAAACTTCAGTATGTAACAAAAGCTGGAGATACTTCAGACAGTGTTGCTGCTGAATTTTTATCTAAACTTAATGCTTTACAAACACTGCACGAAGACTATGTAGATATTAGATTTACCAATTCGGAAGTTCTTCAAGGAGGAAGTTGGAGTTATGGAAATGGGGCGGCTTTTTCTTCTTCATCTACCTTATTAAGAATTAGGGGGGAAGCTTACATTCCTGCTGATAAATCATCAAATGACGGATGGGTTGTTAGGGCTGGTCCAGACACTCCTGCATGTGAGAAGATGGCTACAGACGTTAGAGTGTATGGAGCATGGACTTTGGAAAACAACAAAACATTAAAGTCTGGAGCAACACATGGCTTTGGTATTGTTTATTATGATAGTGAAAACAGGTCTGGATTAACTAATGTTTCAAAAGTTATGGGAGAGCGTAAAGTTTACGTTCCATTTTTTAGCGAGAGATATGTGTTTTATGGTACAGTACCTGATCCTGTATCTCCTACAATAACTATAAGACATCTTGCTCCATTATGGGCTAAGAGGTATCAGATAGTGTACACAGGAAATCAGACAATTCAAAACATACCAACAGCAGAATTAGGTTTTACAGGATTTGTACAATTCCAACTAAAGTTAGTTAACGAAAATGATGTCCCAGGAGGTAATTCTGTAGGAGCGTTTAATGCAAGTTTTAAAAACCTTAACGATTACAATACAGAAATTCCAGAGAATTCTGGAATATCCTATACGTGGAATAGGGGTGATAGAATGAGGTTTATAACTCTTCCTATAGGGGATAATACTAAAGCTCCAACATATATAGAGGATTATAAAGATGTTGAGATTATATCTTATGATTCAACTAAAAGAATTGCTCAATTCAAAGACCCAGGTTTTGCGGTTGAAAACAATATGTTGGTAGAAGTTTATACACCAAGAAAAAACACAGAAGACCCAGTTTATAGGGAAATAGGAGAGTCTTATCCTATTACAGGAGGGCTACATATGGGGAATGACGAGAATCAATCTGGTTTTGGTCCAGCAAAGGTTACGTTAGAGGACGTAGGAGATGTTTACTTAAAATATAGAACTAGTCCAGTAAATTCTTTAGTAGAATCCTATTCTTATAGCGACTTTTATAAGTCTGATAGCTGGAACAAAGGAAGACCTAATATTGTGGACAACAATATTAAAAAGACTAAAAGAGTATCTACTATTAGGTTTTCAAATAATTATGTTCCAGAAACAAATATAAACGGATTGTCTCAGTTTGACGACTTTAATTTTAACCAGTATGATGCACAATACGGTGATATTCAGCGTATGTATTCATCCAATAAGGATTTAGTTGTATTTCAGAACCTAAAAGTTGGAAGAGTTCGTGTAGGACAATCTACTTTGTATGGAAATGAAGGAACTGTAATATCAACATTGAAGGCTCAAGACAAGGTTCTTAGTGATATAGTTTACTATTCTGGAGAATTTGGTATAGGTAAAAATCCTGAGTCATTTGCAGTTTACGGAAATCGTTTGTATTTTGTAGATGCAGCTAGAGGTTCAGTTCTAAGGTTAAGCTTAGGGGGAGATGGACTAACCTCCATATCTGAATATGGGATGCATAACTATTTTACTGACACGCTTACTAGCATCATAGATGCAGGAGGAGACTTTAAATTGTTTGGAGAATACGATATGAGATTTGACGAGTATGTTCTTTCTATACAAGGAGACATTACTTTGGTTATATATAATCCAGTTACTGGTGAGACAACAGGAGATTCTGATATTGATAATTTCAGGATAAATAATAATGGGGTTGCTGTGCAAAATAGTAATATTACTGGGACACTGGTGGATGCTCAGGGTATTCCTGTGGCAATAACAAGAGCTACAGGTAGTCAAAACTACTCTAAGGCTGGAGCTGGAGGATCTAGCTCTGCAAGAAGAAACGATGGAGTTTCTGGAGCTGCTACAGGAGCTGCTACAGGAGCTGTTGCAGGATCTGGAGTTGTTCCTTACGTTCCTACTGTAATGTTTAACCCTAACGCTTTAAAGAATACTATAGCGTTCAGTGAATTTAAAAAAAGGTGGTGTACTTATTATTCATACGTTCCAGAATACCTAGTTAGTAATAACTCAAGACTATTAAGCTTTAAGTATGGTCGTATATACAAACATAATGACAACCCTATATATAACAATTTCTATGGAGAGCAGTTTACTTCTAAGCTGAAGTTAATATCTAACGTAGACCCTTCAGTTATTAAGGTTTATAACAGTGTATTCTTGGAATCTAATAAAGCTTGGGGCTTCCCGTCTATATCAAACCAGTTCGGTCAGAATTCATCTTTAATAACTAGCGACTTTGTTGACAATGAGGGTGTATTTAAGTCTAACTTTCTAAAGGATTCTAACACCCCTAACGTTACCCTTCCGCTGATTGAAGGGGATGAGTTAAGGTGTCACTCTATGACTATGGAATTGGAAAGCACAGACACTGAGGAAGTTAAGATGTTTTCCGTAGGTGTTAATCTTGCTCCTAGTAAGTTAACGAATAAGTAAATATAATTTCGTATTTTTGCTTTATATGGAAACAACTGAGGTTACGTTAAAAAGGGAGGCTAGAGAAAGTATAGTATCCTTAGAGAAAGCCATTATAGAAACGGGAGGTTGTTTTATTGGTACAGGAACTGATAGGTATCCATTAAAGCATTCTTTCTCTGAAGGAATATATGTTAGAGAAATATTTATTCCTAAAGGAGATTTGGTTGTTGGGCAAATTCATAAACATGAGCATCCTAACTTTTTAATGTCAGGAACTGTTAGAATGTTTACTGAAGAGAGAGGAGTTGAAACCATAGTTGGACCTTGTTCAATGATTTCATCACCAGGAACTAAAAGGTCTTTGTTTGCTGAAACTGACTTAGTTTGGATTACAGTACATAACAATCCTACTAACATTAAAGACATTCCAGAACTTGAAGCTTCTATAGCTGTAGGCACTTATAAAGAATATGATGATTACAAGAATAATAAGAATAGCTTGACATACAAGTTGAGAAAACGTTTGATTAAAATTTTAGAGGTATGACAGTAGTAGCGGCAGGAATAGGGGCTGGAACTTCATTAGCAGTAGCTGGTGTAGGGATGTATAATGCAAACAAGTCTAAGAAACAAGCTGAAAGAGATTTACAGAATCTGAAACAGCCAGAATATATTATACCTCAAGAATTAAAAGACAACTTGTCTGATGCTGAAAACAGAACATTAGAAGGATTGCCTTCAGAGCAAAAACAAGAGTTTGTAAAAAACTTGGACAGAAACTCTGTAGCAAATTTGAAAGCTTCTTCCGAAAGGAAGGGTGGCTTAATGGGGTTACAAGCTCAAACTTCTGCAGCAAATGATGCTTATACTAATTTAGTGAGTATGGACGCTGCAGCGATGCAAAGGGATAAGCAACTTAAGAAGTCAGAGATTAACAACGCAAGAATCGTAATGGCTAATGCTAAGAACACATCTCAAGGTCTTGACAGAGCAAATTATCAAGCAGAACTTGCGGGAATTCAAGGAGACTATCAAGCTGCAGGGCAGAATCAAAATAACGCAATGATGAGTATGGCAAATACTGCAGCTAATTTTGCAGGTTCAGCTATGAAGAGAACTCCTAAGGCTAAAGCCGATAATACTAATTCAAATATACCTAATTTAAATAGACCTGGAGGTAATTTTGGAAACAATATGAATAAGTCATTCGGAGCTACTCCGACAATGGATCGTATTTTGGGTCAGTCAATAACTCCAGTAGGAGGTTTTGGAAACAATACTGGCTACAGTTTTGGAAACAATTCTGGAGGTAATTTTGGAAATTTTTTAAACAACTCAACAGTGAGCGGAACCACTTTTAATCAAGAAGACTAATGGCAAACCCAACAAATAAAGGAGTAGGAACAGGAACTGCGGTAGTCGCTGACTACGGAGTATTGAACACTGTTACGGATAAATTCTTTAAAGGATTAGATGATAATGCAGCTAATAAGAAACTAGCAAAGGATAGAGCTAACTTGATACAAAAGAAAGCTATAGACCATTTGTCTGGTAAGCTTGGAGAATATGACTCTTCTAAGGTTTTATATCAAGACCAGATACCTCTTTATGAGTTACATCAAAAAAATCGTAATTACTGGAATGGTGAAAAGATGGCAGAAGCTATGAAAGATCCAGCAGTAATGAAGCAATATATGGACACTATAGCTGATGAAAAAAGGCAAATAGCTAACTCGGTTAATTCAGTTAAGCCATTCGAAGAATTCTATAAGTCAATGAACTCTCCAGAGTCTGGATTTAGTACTGATAAAAAGGCAAAAGTAGCATCATATCTGGCATCTGCAGGGGCTACTATGGCAGGAGCTAAAGAAGGAGGCTATTTAGCTAGAGATCAGGTTATAGGTTCTATTGACACAAAAATGGATGCTGCTTTCCTAGATAAAGGAAAGGTTCTTTACGACTTCGTAGATGATGGACCTGACAATGCAACTGGTAAGCCTGGAGTAAAATCTAAAAAATATATAGGTGATAAGGCAGCTTATCAAGTATTTAAGAATATTTTTGCTGGTAATTCTGAGTTACTTCAAGATTTAGAGCTTACATATCCTAAAATCCCTTTCGATCAGCAAGTTGAAAAATATGTAACAGGATACATGGGATCTAGAAAACATGAATTCGAATATAATAAGCCAGCCAATCCAAGAGCTCCAAAGAGTGGTGATGGAGATAAAAAAGACCCCTATAAAAACTTAAGAAGATTTAAAGATAAAAGAGGTTATGGATTTACCTTAGCCGATGGTAAGCCTATAGTAAACACAAGTTATGAAACTGAAAAAGGAGAGGAGCCTGGCGTATTCTGGAATATGATTAAGAGTTTAACAGGTCAAAAGCTAGACGTTCGTGTGGATAAAGAAAATGTAAAAATCTCTCCTGTTCAAGTTTCTGATGTGGTAAAAAAAGGAGAAGATTGGTATTTGAGAGGATTCTCAACTAAGAGTATTTATGATCCTGAAACCAACAAGACAACTACTACTAAGGAGGATGAGAAAGATATGTTAATAAAACCAGGAGAATCAACGTACGAGAAAGTATTAGAGAGAATGGGACTACCAGCAGGGACAGATCTTGATGTAGTATATGCTGAAACTAATGATAAACAAACTAAACAGCCGAACGGCAAAAAAAAAATGACTTTTAGTCAGTGGAAAGCTTTAGCGGGTAATGAAAGCAAGACGGCTGCCGAATTTGCGAAATACTTTAAAAATTAAATAAATGGATGATATAAAAGATTTATACGATTTAATTCCTGAAGGGATGTTTTCTAACCAGAAAGAATTAGAAGAGTTAATTGCTAAAGAAGGAATAGGTAGTGCTTATGAATTAGTTCCTGAAGGGATGTTTTCCAATCAAGATGAATTCATGGCTGAATTTAACGTAAAAAAAAAAGAAGAAACTTTGCCAGAAGGCTCGGGGATTCCTGCAGAAGTTTTATCAGAG
>Ga0308008_1000176_pt1 | contig 31459 bp, 31 predicted proteins | sample Neamet125_FD_203140 | JGI IMG/M metagenome (GOLD analysis project Ga0308008, IMG submission 203140) | Marine microbial communities from water near the shore, Antarctic Ocean - #125 | ecosystem: Environmental > Aquatic > Marine > Unclassified | place: Southern Ocean | collected 2014-07-24
AGCTCAGGCGGCGGTGATGGCGACGGTGATGGGGATGGAGACGGCGACGGCGACGGTGATGGTGATGGTGATGGAGACGGTGACGGCGACGGTGACGGTGATGGCGACGGTGATGGCGATGGTGATGGCGACGGTGATGGCGATGGTGATGACGGTGATGATGGGGATGACGGTGACTTTGGTGTTGGTACAACACGCCCAACCAATACTGCATTTGGGGCGCAAATTGGGGTCGATACTCCTAGCCCTGATACCGCAGAAGAAAAGGCACCCGACCCTGCTGATCCAGTAGATTTAGACTATATTTACGACTTCAAGTCTATTTTTGCTAACCCAGAACAGGAAGAGTTGTTTGCAAGTCCCTACGGCAACGAGGGAGTGCGTATGGCTAGTGGAGGGTCTGTGGGAGGACTTTCAGGCGCGTCAGAAGCGGCAGAAATATTGGGTAAGCCTTTAGAAAGTATTACCCCCCAAGACATTGATTTTGCAGTTAGTTTAGTGGCACAACAAACGGTTTTATCTGCCCCAGAAATGCAGTATGATAGTAATATTAACAGCACGATTGACTTGTATGCAGGGGGTATGTTAAACCGCCCTAGAGAAGTTACTCGTGATATGTACACAGACGAACTTATAAAGTTGTTGGGAGAGAAATAATGTCAATGTCATGGTTTACAGAAATAGTTGGTGATTTAGTAGATTACGGTGTAGATTTTGCATCGGGGGATAGCCAATTCGGTGATTTTGGTACGCAGCTATTCCAACTTGGCATCGGCCAGCTAGCAAAAGACAGCGGTGTGTTCGAGACTAAAATACCTCAAGTAGGGTACCAAGGAGAGATACCTAAGTACCAAGCTGTCCGTGAGCGCGTACCTATGCAGCCTACTGATGAAGGGGGTACACCTAGACGCCCCGGCGAAGCAGGTAGACGTTACTTCTCTGATACTATATTTGCCCAGCGCCCTGATACTGGTATTCCTACGCTTGAAGAAGCACAGGCAGCAGCCCGCGCACAGGCTGACCTAATTGGAGGTATAGTACCCCCCGACGACGGTGGCGGTGATACGGGTGGCGGTGATACGGGTAACGATAATGCAAATACTGGTAATCCAGTAGACCCCGATGCCGACGCAGGGGGTATACCCCCAGACAATAGGGCTACAGGTTCGGTACTAACGGGTAGCGAAAACACTAATAATACCAGATCAGACGATAACCCCGCTGTAATGGAAATGGCTATGGGTGGCGGTATCTCTTCCATGAATAATGGCTACTATCTAGGTGGTACGACTGATGGCATGGCAGACGAAGTACCAGCAAATATTGATGGTAAGCAAGAAGCCCGCCTAAGTGATGGTGAGTTTGTTATTCCTGCGGATGTAGTTAGTCACCTAGGTAACGGTAACTCTGACGCTGGCGCAAAACAACTGCACAGCATGATGGACGGCGTACGTACAGCACGTACTGGGAACTCAGAACAGGGTAAACAAATAGACCCTAACAAGTTTATGCCTAGTATGGGTATGGCTCAAGGTGGCATTGCATCGTATAACTACGGCGGCCCTGTGCAGAAGTTTCAAGAGGGATCAGGGGGCCCAGTTACACCAGCCTCTGTTACACCAGCCTCTGTTGATGATAACACTGACGCTAACACTAACACGGGAGACTCTACAGGAGGAACTCTTGATAATATAGGAGGGCAAGGAGGGGATCTCTATGGTACGGAGTCTTCTCTATCTAGCTGGGCGGGAGACTACGTTACTAGTATGTTAGGCAGAGGCCAAGCATTGTCAGAAACGCCTTATGATGCTTATGAAGGGCCACTTTCCGCAGGTGCTTCTGACTTACAAGAGCAGGCGTTTACCAGCTCAGGACTGCTAACTGCACCCGAGGAAATGGGTACTTATACCCCTACTACTTTCGGCGCAGAACAAGCTACAACGGCTATGAACCCATACCTTATGGAGTCAATTAACCCCCAGCTCGACGAAGCGCGTAGGCAATCAGAAATAGACCGTGTGGCTAACGCAGGGCGACTTACTAAAGCTGGTGGTTTTGGTGGTTCTCGCCAAGCTGTTATGGAGGCTGAAAACACCCGTAACTTACAGCGTAACCTTGCCGACATAACTGGTAAAGAATACGCACGAGCCTACGATGTAGGGCGGCAGCAGTTTAATACTGAACAAGACCGGGCTATGAAAGCGCAAGACGCTTCCAACAGGTATGGGTTTGACGTTATAGGGTCGCAACAAGGGCTAGGCTCTATAGATAGAAGCATCGAATCTGAAGGTATGAAAGCGGACTACTTGCAGTTTATGCAAGAAAGAGACTACCCCCTAAAGCAAGTACAGTACATGCAGTCCCTGTTGCAAGATATGCCCTTAACAGCGCAAGCAAACGCGTACTCTTTGCCCAGTAGCGGTTCAGACCTAGCGGCAAATATGGAGGGTATAACGGGGTTGCTAAAGTTACTTGGACTTGGTGGCAGTAATACTAAGAAAGACTCCACTTCCACTGATAGTAATTCATCAACTTCTACGGTAGGTTCCTAATGTTTAATGATGATTTTAGTAAAAATGTCAGCCAAACCGCCGATGCGTATCGCGGCAATCCGGCGAAGTTACAGAAAGAGTACAAAATAAACAATGATTTAGCAAAGTTAATTGCGTACCAACAGCTAACTACAGAAGCTAATGACCTAGCTAACGCAGCCAAACTACGGGAAGCCCAGCAGCCTAACTCTATTAAGCAACAATACGAAGACAAGTTAGTGCAAGAAAAGACAAACAGCCTTATGAATAGAGTAGATCAGGTAGCGGGCATACCTCAAAACTTGCAGCGCCCCCGTCCCCAAGGACAGAATCAGCGCCCTCAAGGTATTGCTGCGGCTCAACGCCCTCCTATGGCTCAAGGTCAACGCCCTCCTATGGCTCAAGGTCAACGCCCTCCTATGGCTCAAGGTCAACGCCCTCCTATGCCTAGTATGGGTATGGCTCAAGGTGGCATTGCATCGTATAACTACGGTGGCCCTGTGCAGAAGTTTCAAGCGGGTAGTAATGATCCTGTTGAAGTTGATGCGCTTACAGATGCAATGAATCGATATAGTAGTTCACAAAATAATGGTGCCAGCAACGTTGACTTAACAACAACAACAACTACCTCTACTGACGCTGACTTTGGAAAAATTATAAAGGACATTACAGGTAAAAATTTAAGGGATCTAGGTAACCTGCCTGAACGCACAATGAGTACAAATGCTATAACTGAAGCACTTTCAAAAAATGAACCTGAGCTTATGAAAAGACTCCGAGAGCAGGCTAACCTAGACCCAGATCAAGCTAGGACAGACAAAGCTGCGGAACTAACAAGTAGATACATGCCTGAAGAAGAAGAAAATAACCCGCTAGCAGTTTTAAAGCGGCAAATAGAAGAGCAGAAAAAACAAAAAACCGACATACGAGACCCAGATAGGGTTAGAAGAGAAGATAACCAGACTTACATATCTGCTATGGCTCTAGGTGGCCCACGAGGTTATTCACGGGCGATGAACAAACTACGAGAAAATAGGTCAGAAGGAGAGAAAGAAGCAATGGCTAATGTTTCTAAGCTACAATTAGCCAGAACTAGTAAACGGCAGGAGCTACTGGAAAAGGTAGACGCTGGAGCGGCGGCAGAATTTAAAGACGTATACGCCGCGCATAAGAGCGCAGCCGACTCCATAGCTAAGATGAGTTCAGAGGGTATAAAGCTCGAGCAAGACCACTTTAAGATGATGCTCGAGAGGTCTAGCGCTACACTTAGATCCGCAATTGCGGCAGCCAACGGTATTGTTGCCTCTCAGATGAAAGTAATCCAGCAAGAAAGTCTATCTTTAGAAAAATTAAAAGGCGCATATCAAGTCGTTTCAGATGCGAAGTTCAAAGTTATGACAAATTTGATCGAGTCGCAAAAGATGGATCGTATGTCTATTAAGGTCGCAAAAGATAACTACAATAAAAACAAAACATCTCCAACAGCTATAGCGGCCTATAACACAGCCATAGAAAGGCAAGAGGAATTAGATAAGTTTGTAGCGGAGCAAACTCAGGGAATGAAAACCTTTATAGAGGCTTACACGCAAAAAATGCTAGAAATTGGCGCAAATGGTTAAATAACTTGTTCTAGTGTAGTATGAGCATAAGTCATGGGGCGGGTCTACGCCCCAAACAAACATAGGTATTACGTACATGCGCGAGTTAGAAAACCTAAACGCTATGATTAGCAGAGCGGACGCTGCTGGGGACACAGACGCAGTGCGCATTTTTGAGCTAGAGCGTTCTAGAATATTTAAAGAAGAATCTGGCTGGATACCTTCGGCTATAGTACGCGCTAAAGCCGCCGAAGACTTTGCTGCTGTCGATTTATTGCAAGGCCACCTTGATGGCTTTAGCCTACCTCCGATTACCGCCCCCCCAATAACCTTTCTCGATGACCGCGCCCCCGCTCCCGAGGAAAAAAATGACTCTAGTATTGTAGAGAACTTACTAGCAGGTGCGCAGGTAGGTGCTATCGGACTGCTTGAAACTTCCGCTTTAGGTGCGGTTGCTTTGCAGGAAGAAGAGGCGGAATTAAAGAGTAGGGAGTTTATTCAGGGAGCTGCGGAGGGTCTAAAAACTGATGCGGGTAACCCTGATGATTTCTCTTATAAATTAGGAACTGGTCTCGGTTCCGTAGCGGGCGCTCTAGGAGTAGCTGCGGCTGCTACTTACGCGGCAGGATTTGCTGGCGCATCTGCCCTTACAGCGGGTGCTTTGGGGGTAGGCGCTTCTGTACTAACAACTATAGGTGCGGGCGCGGGCGAAGCTAGCGAAAGGGCAAGAGAATTTGGTGCTACCGAAGAAGAAAGAAATATTGCCACGCGCAAAGGAGGGGCCATAGGTTCGCTTGAAATGGTTCCTGCGGTTAAAATACTAAATAAAATTCCCGGCACCAAAGAAATATTTAAAAAACTTCAAAATACACTAGATAAAATAGACGTTGATAATATAAGAGGGGGGCGTGCAAGCAGCGCACTTTTAACTGGGGCGGCGGAAGCTACTCAAGAGACTTTGGCAGCGGTAGCGCAAAACGCCACTGCTAAAGGGTATAATATTGACCAAGAACTTATAGATGCTGGAGTTATAGAAGAAGGGCAAGTAGGTGGTGCTACTGGTATTCTATTGCAGTTTATAACCGACTCACTTACACGTAAATCAAAAGGAGTACGTTCAACTCCTGACTCAGACCAACCGCAAACCGATTCCCAGAAGAACCTTGATCTGTCCCTCGACGACCCACAGATGCAGCTAGATTTAGGTGCTACCGAAACGCCTGACTCTCCTTATACTGATGAAGAGCTCGACAAGTTGCTAGACAAAAAGTTGTTTAGGGACGAAAAAACTGGAGACCCTTATGCTATTAGTGAAGACGGTACTCGTGAGTACTACCTAGATACGCGTGAGCTAGCCAAGTTAGTAAATACTGACCGCCGCCTAACAGATACAGAAGAAAAGAAAATACTTAAATTTTTAGGTTGGAAGCGTACGTCCAAAGGGTTTGAAACCGAAACCGATATGGCGACTAACCTGACTCCCGAGCTTAAAGCATTTTTAAACAAGATGAGAGATAGAAAGACAGACTCAGAAATAAAAATAGGGGCAGAGGCAGACCTAGGATTTATAAAAGACCTGTCACAAGCAGATCAAGCGGCTTTGTTTGAGGACATGACCGAAGTAGAACAGGAAGCATTTACTGCTAGAACTTTACGGGAGCAGGAAGCTGCTGAAGGAGAGGCTATAACTCTTGCCGCAGACCGAGAAAGCGGCGAGATTACTCCTAGAGAAGATGACTTTATAAGTCAAATAGAGGCCTCCGAAAACGCTGAAATACAGGAATTGGTAGACGAAGACACTTATGCGGAAATACAAGCAGAAGAAGATGCTAAAGCCGCAGACCAAAGACGCACCGCAGATCAAAGGATAGCGTTGGAAAAAGAATCTGAGCTAGAAACTATTACAGAAAACGTAGCAGGGCGTGCAGTATCCGACGCCGCTCGGCGTAGAGAAGCCATACTACAAGAAGTTATAGAGCAGAACCCCACAAACAATTACAACTCTTTAGGTAAAGCCTTTCAAGGTGCGTTAGAAGCCGAGGGTGTGACAGACTCAATAATTACTGAGACAGAAGCAGGGGCCATACAGAAAGCGGTGAACTTACAAATTGCTGACCGTGATTCTGAAGCGGAAAGACTAGCTGAAGTTCAAAGGGAAGAAGAAAATTTGGTTGCAGCAGACTCTGACGTGTCTGAGATGGAAGCCTTAATACCTGAAAAAGGAGCCAAGCGTGGAACTACTACAACAACTGACTCAGAAAGAGATAGAAGTGGCGTTCAAGATAGTGCAACAGTCGTGGCAGGGAGAGAGACCCCTGAAGGTACCGGAAGTGTTGCACCAACTGACGTTACAGGATTGGACAGCATTATCGACAGCGCTGAACCTGTTGGAACGGGAAAAGGAATTGAGCCTAATACACTAATAGGAACGTCCGAAGCAAAGCCCAAAGCAAAGCTCAAAGCAAAGCCCAAAGCAAAGCCCAAAGCAAAGCCCAAAGCAAAGCCCAAAACTGCTGCGGCGGTAGAAACGCCCGTAGTAGAAACAGTTGCGCCCGTAGTAGAACCAGTTGCGCCCACAATTAATTCCGAGACAGGTAAGTTTAGATTCACTAGTAAGGCTCGATTTAAACTTAAACCTCATGCGGATTCGGGTAGTGACGTGTCTAAGGGTAAAGTACTAAGAAATACTCCCAGAAAACCACAAGCCCCCCGAGGGTATGACGAATCTCAGACGGAAGCGTATAACTTAAAAAGTAGAGTGAATAGGTATTTTAATCAATTTGACGACCTTGATAGTGCTTTAGATAGCGCCATCTATGACGTAGCCGACCCTAAAAGTGTCGTATACACTAAGCCCACTGCAAAGTCATCTGACCCAGACCCCCTAGCAGCTAACCTCCAGTTTACGGGCGGAGAAAATGGTAAAGCGGTATTGGAATGGGCGAAACAAAATTTAAGCTCTGAAACCAATACTCAGATAAACGAGCGACTAGCTACCGTAAAGAAGGATATAGAGAACGCGGAAGAGGGAATAATAAAGAAAGACGAGGCAGAAGCAGCAGATGCAGCTCAGTTGGCAAAAAGAAAGGAGGACGAAAGCCTACAAATACTTACCCCCGAAGCACAAAAAGAAGCAGATATAGAAGCCGCAGAAGCAGAGGATGCACTAGACGCCGAGGGTAGGGTAGAAGCGACTCGTGCTAATACAGCAGATAAAAGCGTGGGGAAAAAGAAAGTAAGTAAGCGGAAATCCGCTCAAGAATCTGCGGATGCTAATTTCGTCAAGACAATAAACGCTAAGGTAGATTTTACCTCTACTAATAACAAAGGGCTACTGACAGCCACGGCTAAACGTAATGTAGAGCGTGCGGAATCCTACGCCAACGCTAGTAGTGACCCCGAGGCTAACTTGAAAGAGCTAGCGGGAGTGCTTGCTAAAAAACGCTTTGAAGCTAAAAAAGCCAAAGCCGCAGCCGCAAAGAAAACTAAAAAAGATAGGCGCGATGCCAAGAAAGTTTCAGATGCAGAGGCTAACTTAGACGCACGTAAAGAAGTTACGCCTACGCCCAAGACTACAAAGCAAAAAATAATAGATGCTGCGGTGGAAAAGTTTACCAAAATTAAAGGTATAACACCGGAAGACGTGCTAGCGGCCTATTCTATGGCTACGCAGGGTTTACCGACTAGCAGTAGAGAGTCTCAAGCGAAAAAATACTTTGACGGTGCAACGCCGGAAAATATTAGAGAAAGCGCAAAGTTATATAAGCGGGGGAAAGAACTTGAGTACGACTTTCTAGAACTAGACGTGGACGTAGCCGCCACTATGGATACTAACTTACCTAAAGACGTTAGGGAGCTATTGTCTAAGGGAGATTTACCCGGCGCTATGCGGGCACTAATGGAATCTTCTACTAACAAACGCGTAAAACAAATAATACGAGCGCTTTCTAGTAGCGTTGAGGGAGTAAATGTAGAAGTAGTAAACACTAAAGACTTAGAAAGTATAGGTATTGTTGCTAGAACAGATGACAACATAGTAGCGGGGGCTTACGACAGCGAGTCAAATACTATATTTATTAATTCTGATGTAGCCCCTACAGGGCATACTCTTTTGCATGAGACGACTCATGCGGCTACTGTAGGAGTGCTTGGCAATCCATCGCACCCGACCACCAAGAAGTTACAAAAACTGTTCGATGACTTGCAAGGTAGTATGCAGGCTTTTCCCAACATAACTAATCTACGTGAGTTTGTAGCAGAAGCGTTTAGCAACCCTGAGTTCCAACTTAGACTGTCCGAAATGGATGTCAAAGGTAAGCGATACACGGCGCTAAGGGCATTCTACGATGCAATAACCAACCTAGTCCGCAGTGCTATAAACCGTGTTAGTGGCGCAAACTTACAGCTTAGTGGTTCCGCGTTAAAAGCTACGGATCAGGCTATATTAAGCATACTCCCAGTTAACGCTGATACGCGTGGTATATCTGTACTTAACGAACTAGCGTTGGAATCTGTTTCTGGCGGTGCGGCTACTACTTCTCCACTAGCGCAGGCTATAGCTAGGAATATACGGACAGACCCTAAAAGTAGGCAGGCATGGCTATTAGACATAAGAAATACCTTATTCGATGTCTTTGAACTAGCTCAGAAACCTACTAAGACAGCACTAGGCGCACTTGACTTACAAACTTTAGGAGACGTGGCTAGAAAAACAAAGTTTGGGCAGTTGGGGTATGACTTGCTTGAGTTAGTTAATAAACAGCGGGCGGACTTAACGCGTAGCGCAGAAAATGTAGACAAGGTAGTCACACAATTTAGGAAGTGGGTTAGCTCTGTTGATAGTAAGTTGGTTGATAGCTACAACACTCTAATATACAACACTCAGTTTGGTGCTACGTTATACGGTGTAGACCCCGAAATAGGTACTACTGCCAACCCAGAACCCGCAAGGACTAAGTACGAAGGTAAAGTATCAAACGATGGCAAAGATTTGTTTGAGGTATGGTTATTACAGCGTAAGCATTGGGACGCCCTAGGAACAGAAGGGCAGGAGCAATTTAGAACTCAACGTAAGATGTACAAGCAAATGTACGACGATCTGCTGGATGTAATATTTGGAAAGATAGACGAGGCTACGGGCGGTAACAAAGAACTTAACGTGAAAATGAAAGAGAGGGTATACAGAGAACTTGCTTCCAAAGGCGAGTTAGATGTTTACTTCCCATTAGTACGTGAAGGAAGGCACAAAGTATCGTATAGCATAAATGTAACGGACGAGAACGGACGAACTACAAAGCAACCTGTCTTCCTAATGTTCGAGACAAAAAGAGAAGCTAGAGCAGCCCAGCTTGAAGCAAGTAAGGAAGCTATTGATGGCAAAGTCGAATACTTTAACGGTAACTTCGGGAAAAGCGCATTTAACAGTGCTCCTTCTGGTTCTCTTGTAGCGGAAGTGCTACAGCTACTAAAGGATAATAAGGTGGACGCTGATGTAAGCGCCGAAGTAATGCAGTTGTTCGTATCCGCCTTACCTGAGTCCTCCTTCGCTAAGTCCATGCAAGGGCGTAATAACGTATTCGGGTTTATACCTAATACAGACGTAGCTTTACGCAAGAAAGGTTACTCTCTAGCCGCGCAGATAGTCAAGCTCAGAGGTAGTGCTAAGATAAATGCTATTAAAGAGAAGATAAACGAAGCGTATGCAGAACCATACGCGGGCGACAATCAGTGGCAGTCTGAAACTCTACGCAATTACGTGCTAGAGGAACTAATTGACAGGGCAACATTTTCTATACAAGGGGCTGACAATAAGTTTACAGACTCGCTGGCAAAAAGACTTAACCAAATTGCATTTATTTACACCATTGGTTTTAATGCTTCGTCTGCACTTGTTAACATGTCTCAGATAGGCCTGTTTATAATACCTAATTTAGCCCCTAGGTTTGGCTTAGAAGCTACGATGGCATCTTTTATTAAGGCGTCTAAGTATGTGGGGTCTAATATGGCGCGTATAGACAAAGACTACGATGTGAAAGAAGTCAGGACTACGCGCAACGATAAGACCGTTATTGAACTACAAGTAACTTTAAAAAACGCAATCCGTAAGGACATACTAGGACTTGCAGAAGGTGACCTCTCTTCTATGTCCGAAGTCGATGCGCAAGCCAAAGTAGACGAACTAGAACGTAACATACCTATAATTAAACTTGCCTTGGAGCAGGGGCTAATAAACACCACCGTGGACATGGACGTAGCCGCCGTAGCGGATAACAAAGGAGAAGCGCCAAAAACTACGGCGGAGAAGTTACGCAGCCTTACTTCTTGGGGCGAAGCATCTGCGTTTATGTTTAATTTCGCAGAAAAATTTAACCGCCAGACAACTCTGCTAGGTTCTTACGACCTAGTACTACAGGTAATGGAGTCCAACAAAAGGATATACAGCAAGCTCCAAGGCAAGTACGTTGCCGTACCTAGTAGCCGCGCTGCAAAGAGAGAAATGGCCGCGAGGGAGGCGGCTTACATCACCCACGAAACCAACGGCGGCGCTACTTTAGAAACTACACCCAGACTCATACGCGCAGGGCTTGGTAGGATAGCGGGTATGTACAAGAGTTATGGCCTACGTATGTGGACAACTATGATAAAAAGTTTTGCAGACATATTTAGGGAAGCAGGGCGTACCAAAACTATGTCTAAGGCAGAGTTAAGAGAGATACGTACTTTAGGGGCTAAACAACTTGCAACTGTGTTTGTATCGTCGGCGGCTTTCGCTGGCATACAAGGAGTTCCCATATACGGGCTTATCGCTATGATAAGTGACTTATTTACTGATGACGATGAAGATAAGTTTAGAGGTAGTACTCTATATGAATTAACTGACTTGTTCTCCGCTAATTCTAAGCACGGGCAGATGTTGTACAAAGGGCCACTTTCGTACTACTCCGGCGTGGACGTGTCTAACCGTGTAGGGCTGTCTAACTTGTTACTTGGGGATAGTAGATACTTGAGAGACCCTGCCCCAGAAGAATTAATGTTTCTTTATCTTGGTGGCCCTTCTGGGAGCACCCTTAAAAAAATGATTCGGGGTGTGGAAGATATTAAAAGAGATAACTGGCAGAGGGGTATAGAGCAGTTTTTGCCCACAGGAGTTACAAATGTCTTGAGAGTACTACCTTATGGGCGTTTATACGAAGACAGAGGGTACTACACCCGAGGCTATAGCGGAGAAAGTGGGCAAGTAATATCCGGCAACCTTACTGGGAAGGACTTGCTAATGTCTGGCTTAGGGTTTCCTCCTTTAGAGTACGCCTTGCAATCGGAATCGAATTCTCGTAAGAAGAACTTAGACATAGGTATAAACGCGAGGAGAAAAGAATTATTAGCAGCTCACACCGGATCGTATATAAACAGTGACACCAATGGTATGCAGGAGGCTATGACACGTATAGAGGAATTTAATAAGGATCATCCCTTTGTGGTAATAGAGCAATCCACCATTTTTGCTAGTATAGAATCGGCGCAAAAAAGAGCACTAGAAAGTGATTCGGGAGTAAATATTGATCCTAGACTTAGGGAACGGTTACGAGCGACAGAGTCCTTAGGTGGCCCCATACCAAAATAAAAAACCCCCTGTCGCCTCGGAAACGAGCAGGGGGTTGAGGGGGTACAACCGAAGTGGGTCAGGGGAATGTCCCACTACGTCCCACATAGTATCATATAGTCCGCCAGATACGTATACCTAATCTGCCATTTTCTATAGCTATCTTTGCCTTAACTTGCCATTGCTTACGGTTAAGCACCTTTACAACTTGTTCTTTCGCTGCCTGTGTGTTGATGCATGGTATAAAGACTGACGCTCCTACATGCATAGCGTCCCAGTTTGTTACGATTTTTATTCCGTCGGGCGATAAATCATCTACTAGTAACACGTTACTGTGTACTCACATCCAGCTTAGAGCAGTCCACAAATAGTACATGCGATAAGCCTAGCCTAATCGACGTACCCTTACTGAGTCTGATCTTAGTAGTCTTCGCCTCAAAATCATCTTTCAGTTCCTGCATAAACGACCCATAATTTATCTGCTGCTGCCCACACCACTTTTTCAGCGGCTTAGGTAGCAAATACGCGTGCTTTAGATCAGTCTCATACCTTCCGATCAATCTTACTTTCGGGTCTAGTTCGGGGATGACTAAATCGTCCATGCCATTACCCTGATTCTTGCGTAAGTCGTCAGTGCTTTTGATTTTAAGTATGCTACCCCAATGCTCGTGTATATAGTCGTTGAGTGTGTCTCCCGCAGAAGAACTCATATCGGCCACAGCATTCATATTCTCACGTAGTAGCTTAATAATGTACTTAAACAGCTTATTAGTATCGTAGTTAACTAGCCCTATCTTCTTAGCTACAAGCACTCCTGTAAGGTTATTTGCCGCACCTGCTGACCAGAATCGGTTTTCCGCTGTAAGCCCCGCCGCTTCATCTATTTTGGCTTGCACTGAGTCGCGTAGTTTCTTTACTTCTTCTAAGTTACTCATAACGTACTGTATGTAAACCGTTCCGGCGTGGCCGTATATACTCACCGCGTTTTGCGCGTGGGCATCGGTAATACTCTTGGTACCCGCTTCCTTAAACAGTTTAACTGCCTTAGTCTCAAGCATACGCTGCGCTTCGGCCTTCGGCCCGTTCTTGTACATACTTATCTTTTCTATAATACTAGTATTGCCCGTGGTGACAGCTAACAGGCTCCAAGGCTTACCCCGTGCCCGTTCTGTATTTGCTCCACCACCTGTCATACGGTTTCTCTGCTTACCCCCAGACAGTTGATACACCATGTCTGATAGGTCATCGCCTTTAGCGTTGGTCATCTCATCAATGTACAGTGGTAAGTTATGGTATACCTCTCCACGTAACATTCTGGAGTTCTGCGTATCGTTCTTATCAAGCACTAACTCTTCGGGTTTGCCCCATACGGACGCTCCTACGTACATAGCGGTAGTCTTACCAAGGCCACTCTCTTTACTATGCACGTGGAACCCCGAACAAGCTATAGGACTAAGTGCCATAAGGGGTGATCCGAATGCAGATGCAACCATATACTGGTGCAGTTCAAATCCATCACGGTCATAGAAATTAGCCATGTCGATCCACTCTTGCAGAGTACCCTTGGGTTCAAATGCATGAAACAACCCCGCTGTGGGGGTAGAGGGAGGATTGGCCTTTATACTATCCGCGAATATTTCTTGGTTACCTACTACAAACGATGTATAGGAATCGTCAGTCCATCCAAATTGCCTACGCGCCTCCGATGCAATGCTAGTAGCTTGTAACTCGTTTACCCATGTTGTCATGTAAGCCATAAGTTCATCCATTCTTGAGACAGCCACACCATTCATGGACATCTGCTTTCGTAATTCTTCTTTAGAAGTAACAGAGGTAAGTGGAATAGTAAACTCTCTTACCCCATCTTTAGGTAGGTGCAGCCTAACCACTACAGCCTCACCCATCTCTACATCTTGTATGCGCTTAACTACGTATAGGTCATTGTGATATACAACCTTCTCGTCGGGATCGCCCTCTGCGTTAGTAGTACGCATATACACCCCACCATTTGTACCCCTAAAGAAGGGCCTAGGGTACGCCGGAATAACATAGGTGGTAGTTGGAGCGTTCGGTAGGTCTAGTGCTGGCACTTCCACTACATTGTCTTCTTCGGTTGCTTCCATCACGCTACTGCCTAGAACTATGGGGGACTTTATCTTACCCCAGTTGGGGCAGTTTGGGCACACGTCAGGGTTAAACTCGTCAAAAGACGTACACTTATATGGCCCTTTAATAAGTTCCATCTTGTCCCGTGTGTCTTCTGGAGTGTAGCCCTCATGCTTTTTAGATATGTTATGTGCTGCCGATTCAGAGTCTACGCAGAACTTGGCTATAGACAACCCTGCCCTCCACATAGGTTCACTGCAAGTCTCTTGGTCTTTCCATATAGTCTTTAGCTGGTCGCAGCCAGTACCGTTTATGGTCTTAATTATAATGTCTTTAAACTTATTCTGCCTGTTACCCAGCAGCGCATCCATGACCGCGTTACTCCCAGAGGGGATCATCTTCTTAGGGACTGGTATCAACCCACCCCCAAGTAACGCAGAAAACTTGTCGAAGTCTACGTCATCAGGATGGTCATCCGCGAGAAACTCTACGGGGGAAGGAGGGGTAGTCTTATAGTTATGTGTAGTAGGTACGCGCAGTACCCTAGCAGCATCGGCGGTGACAGCGGGGTCAGCCAATAGCCCGTGTTCAGCACATAACTTCTTTAGACGCTCCGCTACAGGTAGCCAGTCATCTAACCCTACTGGCTCAGAAAGAAACCAATATGCGTGAATGCCCCGCCCAGAGTTAACTAACTTAGGTTTTGGTAGCGATAACGTCTTACAGAACCCCTGTAATGCTACTAGGGCTTCATCTTGACTTGGGTAGTCCTTAGTCTCGCCACAATCTAAGTCTAGAAAGAAAGACTTTAGTTGTTTCACGTTAGGAACTTTACGTGAGTTGTTCTCTTCAAACGTGGCTAGCGCAAAGTAAGCATCGTATCCCTTACTGTCTAAGTCACGTGCGGCATCTGCCATATCCCCTACGGAAGTGTAGAACTTTTGTATCCGTCTGTCGTCTTTAGTGCGAAACGAAAACAGACAGTAATATCCTTCACTCCCCAGTGTCCGCCTTAAAAAATCTTCTGTGTTCATAATGTATACCTAATTCCGAGAGGCATCGTAGCAGGGGCGCTTGCACGCCCTTTTCGGAAATATTCCTAGCTACAGTTAAGGTGTTACAGGGACAGTATCAGTCGTCCCAGTCGGCTACTATGTCAGCCAGCGCATCATCAGATGCTTTTGGTGCGGGAGCCTTCTTCTTAACTACTTTTTTAGGCTCTTCGACTTTTGCAGTTTCATCACCCCCAAACAGTTCGTCGGTAACTACTTCCGCTGGTGCGGCGGGTGCAGTGGGGGGCACTACTTCAAATGGGTTATCTTCTGCGGAGAACTGAAACCCTCCTTCGACAGCGCCAAACGGAGATGCAGCTTCCATAGGTACGTACTTGATTACCTGTACGGCACGTATTCTAAGGGATACCCCTGCCTCACGCATGTTATAGGGAGTAAACGTAACTGCCACGTTGACAGTACTACCCGTGGTAAGCATGAAGTCGGCTGGTAGTTTAACGCCTTTACTATCATACTGTACAGGTTTAAACGTAGCATCTTTACCGTACGCCCCTTTTAGGGATGCTTTATGAGAATACGATCCGTCTTCTTCTTTCTTGAAGGGCATATCAAACTTGTCAGGCCATCCTTTTTCTTTCTTAGATTCGTATGCTGCAACCATCTCTACAAAGAGAGCCTTAGCTTGGTCTTTAGTCATGCGGAAACGTGTCTCGTACTTAGCGCCTTCGTCAAACGCGTCACACGGAACCGTGCGGTTTTCTGCGTTGTCGAACTTGTAAGTCTTATTGATACGAGGCCATAGGGCTTCTACGTTGTTGATAAGGTATTGATTATTTGTAGCCATGTTTATAAATCCTAGTAAATTAATTTGCGTTTAACTCAAAACCTTCCACTACCGAGAATGGAGACACAGGTTCACTTGTTACAGGTACTGACATAGTGATTGCTTGTAACGTATCTTCGTGGTCAATCATAGTAGATACAATTTCAAGCGTGTCTTTATCTAAGCGGTCTACTGGCTTAAAGCAAAGTTTTGGTACAACACTATCACTAACAAAAGAAACTTGAGTAGTAATAGTAACTACAGGTGTATCATGTTTAGCTAACAGTCGTGCATAGTTCTGCATCCCCATGTCCCCCTTGGCAGCACTGCCGAATATAGACGTGGCAGGTATTTGTAATTGATACACTTCTTCGGGCTTATCCCGAAATACAACTGCTAGTCGTTGTGAGAACCGACAAGCCCTACCCCCATACTGACCAGAACCTCTAATGTTTTGAGGACAGTCCATGCAACGCGTAGCTTGCCGTTGCTCTTGAGGTACATCTACTGATGGTACTTGTGTGTCGGAAGACCAACACGTAGGTACCGCAACCCTGTTAGGGTCATACGCATCGCCAAAATAAGCGCGAGATACTGAAGCGGCGTTTACTATAACCACATCCATAGTACTTGAATCTAGAGTAACTTCTTTGCCGTCAGCGATAACATTAAACTTGCTATCACGTATGCTGATTCGGCGTAGTCGATTACTACTCATCAAGCGTCATCATCTAAATCTAACTCTAGCTGCTCATACATCATATCGCCTTGCGGGGCTTGTTCCCCCACCGATACAGGTTTACCTAGAAGTTCTGCTTCTAACTCCGGTAACTTGAAACGGTAAGTGGAGCCTACTTTTATATAAGTATCGCTAGGGATTTTGTTGGTACGTATCCACGCACGGACAGTAGATATAGACACTGCAAAGTGGTTTGCTACGTTTTCAATTGGTACGAATGCTGCCATTACTTCCTCCTTACTGAGACTACATACTCTGAGTCTACGTTAAGACCTTTAGGTACAAGGTCAGGGTTTTCCTCTAAAAAATCCTTCATGTTCTTCTGATTAAGTCGTTTGTCTAGCAACTCTGGAACTTCATGCTCTAAAACAAATTCATGCATGTTGCTCCAATCGCTAGTCCAGTACCTAGTCTTGGCAGACCTATAAAACAATCCGGCTGAAGTTTTTACACTATCTACTCCCTGCTCCTTACAGTATCCCAACAGGGCTTTCTTAACCTTGTCTAACTGCTCAGTTAGTTTGTCGTCCTTCTCTTTAAATACCGTCGAAAGCTCCGTACGTTTATCCTTTATCTTTAGATAAACCTGAGTTAACTGCTCTGCGGTAGGCTTGCTATCACTCATTACGCTCTCCTTTTGTTAAGGGACGTTCACTTTAGTAGCTTATTATTAGCTAGTCAAGTATTTCTTTGTAAAGATCAATCATCTTTGTGTGTATGTCTATTCTGTTATCTAGTAATGCGTAAACACGTTTCTCGGCGTGTGAACCTTGTAGCTGCACGACGGTACATTTGTGGTCTTGCCCTGACCTGTGTACACGAGCGTTGGCCTGAGCGTATGTCTCTAGGGAACTTGTAGGTGCCCACCATACCACTGTGTTTGCCGCAGTAAGAGTTACACCATGCGCCGCTGATTGAGGTTGTATTACTAATACGCGGGGGTCATCGTTCTCTTGGAACCGTTTAAATATCTCCGTACGTTTACCAGCAGGTACGTCCCCTCGTATTACTTCTGTGGGTATGCCGTCTGCCCGTAACTTACTAGTCAGTAAATCAATGGTGTGCTTGAAGGGGACAAAGACTAATACTTTCTTACTAGACTCATCAATAACTTCTCGCAATACTTTATACCGTGGGGATATATCGAACTCTATCGCATCGCCCGTGTCGGTATACACTGCTCCCGCTGATATTTGTAGCAACTTGTTCATGTTAACCGCCGCGTTAGCCGCTGTTATCTGCTCCCCTGCCGCTTGCATGACCATCTTATTCTTTAGTTCTTTGTAGTATTTCAATTGCTGGCGTGTAAGGGGTACCTCCCTATTGACGTACACCATAGGCGGTAAGTCTAGACACTCATCTTTGGTAAACCTTATGGCAGGTTGCAGTACCCTATGCACTGTTGTCGTGGCGTCTTCTTTAGGTGTCCACTTAAAGTTAGTTATCTTCCGCATTACTTGATCACGGAAAGACCCGAAGAACCTAGGCACTCCATTAGGGTTAACTAGTTTAGCTATACCATACGCATCCGTAGGGCTTTGTGCCGCAGGTGTACCTGTCATCATCCAAAGCCACGTGCTTGGCCCCACTAACTTGTTCAAGGTCTTCCATCGTTTGGTCTGTGGGTTCTTATAGTGAGTAGCCTCGTCAACAATGATTAAGTCGAACCCTCCATTGGCTACCGCGTCAGCCACAATCTCTACCCCGTCATAATTTATTATCACGTACTCAGCGTCACCTTCTATTATCTTAGCGCGTTTAGCCTTGGCCCCATACGCAACGTCTACCTTACGGTGCATAGCGAAACTAAATAAGTCATTCCTCCATGCGGAATCCATAATAGACAGAGGGCATATAACTAGTACTCTTCGTATTGCCCCCTGCTTCATCAAGTAATCAGAAGCCCATATAGCACTGGCTGTCTTGCCTGTACCCTGCTCGTTAAAGCAGAATGCCTTGCGGTTAAGAGTAAAGAAACTAGCAGTGGTCTTTTGGTGGTCAAACGGGGTGTACTTGCCCGTCCACTTGTACTTAGATTCTATGGGGGAGGGGGCGTTTATGTTCATGTTACGTAGAACTTGTGTTTCTTCTAGCCCCCAGTTAACAAGTACTTGGTTGTTCGGCAGTTCTCTGCTCTTTGGTATTACTGCTGTAACCTTTGCGGGGTTACGTAACGTAAGTAATAACGCCTTACCATCTACTATCTTCATTTGTTGCTCCGATGCGAAATAGCATGAAGTGGGTGTCCACGTCACACTGAAATATAATTACTTGTTAACACATTAAGGTGATAACACCTACATATTCTGTTAATGGGTAGACTGAATAACTGAATAACTGTACAGCCCAGTCAGGTCGGGGCTTTGCTACCTACGTAACAAAAATGTCTCCGCCATACCGTTTTAGTAGCCCTGCTTCGTCCACAGATAGGGCTAGGTCTGCATTATGTAGGGACTAGATATGTTCTCACTAGCCCGTTAGACTGCTCGATTTTATGACGCTGATTCTAATGCCTAAAGGAGTGGCACGCCATCATTTAAAGACGCATCAAGCACGCGTCACACACACACACACACCACAAATTATTTATCTAGGCTTTTTACTGCCTTTTCTTTGGTAGTTACGGCTACGGTTAGTAGAACTATCCTCTACTGTAACACCATCTTTATTGCTACCGCCTCTACTTAGTGCCTTGTTGTGACTAACGTCTTTACCTTCACGCTTATCGGCTTTGCCGTTGTTGTTATCATCTTTACCTTTCTTATCCATAGCACGCCTAGCGCGTTGCCGCTCCATACGAGCTTCGTGTGCGGGGCTACCTACGGGAGGGTTCTTTTGTTTCTTACGATCTGCTTTATTCTTATACGGCATTAGTTTCTCCCGTTATGTACACATTCTGTCACAATACAATGGCGTCTGCATAGTCCGCTTTGGTGCGCGTTCCATACATCATTATCAAAGGCTTGCTCCATGCGGCTGTAGTCTGATAACCACTTAGCCCATAGCTTAGACTCGTCCTTCTTGTAGTACTTGTCCTTTACAAGCTCGTTACATACTACAAACAACAACCCGCCCTTCACTGTCTCTAGCTTTGGGTACATCTTAAACAAGCTCATAGCCATTAGTTCTAGCTGCCCTTTGTCTGCGTACCTAGTGTTCTTACTAGTCTTGTAGTCTACCACGTAAGCTGTTTTGGTGCGTTTGTTTAGGATAACTAAGTCGGCAATGCCCCGCCACCACACAGAGTCATCTCGGAACCCACATGGTTCAAGGTTCTCCGTAAGCCCCATCTCCAGCTCACAAATCTTCTCGCCTTCTATAGCATTCAAGGCATCCAACACGTCTTTGCAGTACCCGTACTTCTCAGGTAGTGGAGTACCGTCCCTGATATATTCTTCAGCGGCCAAGTGTACAGCAGTACCATACAGCATAGCTTCTGTCTCAGGTTCCCTGTAATTCTTCGCTACCTTTAGATGGTAAAACTTCTTAGGGCATTGTTCAAACGACTTAATCTTTGAGAAAGACCATGGAGATATACTCATTCTTTTTCCCCTAGCATTGTTGCGGCCACTATTAATTCCTCTATAAGAGAGTGTAGCATGTCAGGGGTTAAGATTATTCTATCCTTGTGAGTTGTGGCCCCGTCTACCTCCACTTGCTCTACAAGTATAACGTCTTCCCCGTTGCTGTCCTCCCCCACAACTATAGTTAAGTAGCTGCCCTCTGTTTCTAAGGGAGGAGAAGTTGACTTGCCTTCCCTAAACTTGTTTATGTCCGTTATATTAGACATAGGATATTAACTCTAAGATTATAAATGTACCAAGTATCCCTAGCGTAGCTAGTAAGTGTATTCTGTATACAACCAGAGGTTGTGACATGTACTCCCTAAATGCTATGCCTCTATCGCGCAGGGTTACAAATTCTGATTGCCCCTTTATGTCCTTACTAGCCTTTAAGATGGCCTTATCAGCCGCTTTGTGTGTAGCTGCTACAAACTTATCGAATTGTTTTTTAGTCACCTGCTGCTTCTCCGTATGATTTACCGTTGTCTGATTCACATGTAATAGGCAGACCCTCTGCCCAAGGTGATGTTGCTTTCATACAACCCTCAATGAAGTCGGTTGCCCCTTTAAGGTCGTCCTCTGGTACGCAACATACCACGGAGTCATGTACTGTTAGTGCAACTTTATACTTCTTGGCAATAGCTAACATCTGATCGCCAATGATACACCTAGCTATGGCTTGGCATACATTCTCTGTAACCTTACCGCCATATATCCTAGTGTACCCGCGTCTAGTCTTATACTTAAACTCTGGGCCACGCTCACCTTGCTCATACTGTAAGTCGTCATACCGCATCTTGAGTCCCGATGGCAGTAGCACCCAGCCATTACGCCCGTCCGCCCCGTACTTAACTATACCATCAGGGCCGAAACTACCTGAGTTACCGCGAGACATCTCTACTAACATGTTCTGGCAGTCGCGCCATAGGGTGTTTATCTTCCAGTTTGAGTCGCGGTAAATCCTAATAATTCTACGCGCTTCCTCGACATCCATTTGAGTGCCAAAAGATTTTAGTTGTTCCGCAAACCGCTGCGCTCCCATACCATACCCGCAACCTAGGATAGTAGTCTTACCTACGAACCTCTGCGCCTTTGTTACCTTGTCTTCTGGTATGCCATATATCTTAGCCGCCATAACAACGTAAACATCTTCTCCGTTGGCGAACGCTTGTACTAAGTCATCCTGCCCTGCAAGCCACGCTAGTACACGCGCCTCAATCTGGGAGGAGTCACAGTCAACCATAGTGTAGCCTTCGGGGGCAAGCATACTGTTCTTCAGCTTCTTACCATTCACACCACGACTAGGTAGGTTCTGAATGTTTATCTTATCATCACCTCCCCACCTACCAGTGTGCGCAGCATAGTACCGGATAGGTACTGGCATAAGCCCACGCTTGGCTATACCTATAAACCTCTCAGTACGTGATTCTTCTAGCGTACTCTTGGTACCTAACCGTGATGTAACGAGCGCCTGTACCCGTGTGTCCTCATGCTCTAACAATGCCTTGAACTGTTCATCGTTCTTGGCAAACGCGAATGTTTCCTTGCCTGTAGTAAGGCTGATCTTCGTAGGGGGTATAACGCCTAGCCCCTCAAGCAATTCGGCGAACTTAGGATTGCTCATAAGTTCTTTCTTAGTAACACCTGAAGATGTTATCAGGTCTTCCTTAATCTGTTTGGTATCTTCAAGGTGTTGTTCCAGTAGGCCTAAGTCCAACTCCAGTACAGGCTCCACGAACATACGCAGTGTGCAGTCTATAAGGCGTAGCTCAATCTTAGGAAAGCCCCTGCCCATCACATTAAACAACTTGTATGTTAACTCAACATCATTGATGCAGTAGTCCCCATACTTGTCTAACTCTTCGTCAGTGAAGTCCAACCTACGCTTGCCTATGGCGTCTAGTACTTCCGTCCCTTTAGTACCAAGGCCATATCTCTGCGTAAGCGCATGGAGAGAACCGCCAACTTCGACACCATGTAAAGCGCGAGCAATACAAAGAGTGTCAGTGAGGACGCGAGGATGAACATCAAATAGCCAGCTAAGAATAGCACCATCAAACAAAGTGTTATGGCATAGAAGTACAGACGTGCCCCAATCAAAAGTATGTAAGTACTCCTTGAGTTCTTCGTGCGTACCACTAGCCCATTCTGTGTCATTGTTATTTACCTTAACGCTTACACCCACTACCTCAAAACGAGGGTCACGGATGTAGGCTTCTGTCGTCATCTTACGCAAAGAGAAGTCTTTGTCGTAGTACGTTTCAAAGTCTACGGTTATTAAATCCATTGCCTACACCGTGCCAACCTTAAACGCTTCGCAAAACGCTTTTACCTCCTCCTTAGATACCCCTGTGTCCTTGGAGGTATACGCTACTGTGTTACTACCCTGCGCAGGGTCAGTAAAGTACTCATATAACCGTCTCAAGTTATCAGAACTAATTTCTACACCATTCAATACATTCATCGTTTGTTTCCTTTTTGGCTTGTTGAATACGTTGTCCCAGTTATCCCAGAACGTCTCGGCTGTTGGACGTTGGCGACTACCCTTACTCATAGTCAGTAACTTCTATTAACTTGTTTAGGTACCACTGCGCCTTCTTGAGGTCTTCTAACGGCTTACCCTTACGCTCGTACCTCCAAAGGTATTTCAGACATGCACCTTTACAGTACCCTTGGAATGCTTCGGCAGTCATGCTTGCTTCTATACCCTCAATGCATTCGATGTTGCCATAGGTGTAGTGACTTGGGCTGTTAACATTGTCTTCCATGCTGCCCTTGAGTGAACTCCACGCTTCTAACCCTGTCTTCTCTATAGCAGGGGCGGCTTCTCGTAATCTATCCCAGTCTTGCGGTGTTGCATCGTTAATACTCATAATTAATGTACTCCAAGGATTAGTTCAATATCATTCATGTTATCTTCATTAATTACGCACGCAATTCCGTACGCTTCGCTTATCTCTCTGAGATTTTTTTCCTGTAAAGCTGTTGGCATGTTCTTGCCCGCCTTACATTCAATACCAAAGAACTTACCTTTGTAACAACCTACTATGTCAGGTACTCCGCTCTTACCGTATCCCCCAGTAGCGGGAAAAAAGTAATAACATCCCAACGCTTTCAGTTGCTCAACTATTTTCTTCTTTACTTTTCCTTCGGGTGTCATAGCCATCGATACCAGTCCCCTATTTGTAAACCCAGAATGTATGCTCGTCGATACGCCTCCCAACACCCTCTACAGGTTCAGTGGGAGGTGTTGGGTCACATAGCATAAGAACCGAAAGTCTCTCTATAAGCCATTTCGGAACAGCCTCATTACGAAGATCATATAACCCCTCACATTCCGAGTCAACACAATTCATGCCTAAACACGTTACCTCGATACTATCCTTATACCCCAGCGTAGATACGCGGTAACAGTTAGTCATCTCCATCGGATTGTCCATTATAATACCTGCGCTACATAGAACACAGCCTCGCTATATCTGTATCCAACTTGCGGTACGTACTCGCCCACTTCACATATAGACAAAGTAGACAACTTACCCATTACTCCCTCCGGTAAGTCATCATAGTAAGTAGCAGATTCCAGCCCCACATTCCTAGCCATCAACCCCATATTCTCCAACGGGCATATGTCGAACGCTTGCTTATCCATACGCTCGTACACACGTACCGCATACATGGGTAGACTCTTGTCACTGTCTGCCTGATCCTTTACTGTCCTAGCCTCACGTAAAGTAGTTAGGTTGTTCGGTACGTCCAAGTCTACGAACTTGTGCCCAGAATCCAGCAGCATGTACATCTCATTAAGCAGAGGGTCGCATGTACTACCCTTTGAAGAGTTCCAGTCAGTACCGAATAGATTTTCCCAGTTACGGCTAAAATCAGATATCGCCCTCCTGTATGTCCTAGCCATAGCCTCTTCGCAATCCCCATAGGTAGCCTTGACTAGCTCCGAATGAGTGAATCTACGTAGGTACTTCTTAGCGTTCTTGATAGCGGTACCTTGTACAGCGGTGACCTTAGTACGAAACTCGTCAGAGTAATTACTGTACTTGTTATTGGTCACGTCCCTGCTACTCACCGTGTACACTAACTTCTCCCTTGCGTGACAGAAGTCCACATCTATATATCCCATCACGAGTTCATCTTCGGGCATGTAAACGTAGTACACCGCGTGTCGAGACTCACTGTCACTAGGGCGTATCTCACACCCCCTAAAGGCTTTCTTGATCTCAGCTATAAACCACGCCAACTCAAGGCGGTTTGTCGCATTACCTACAGGTGACTCCAGTGGAATCTCCTGCGCGTTAGCAACCGAACATATTTTGAACCTTCCTGCTTCGTTGTATGCAAATATAGCCATGTTATTTCCCCCCTCTGAATTCTTCAAATGAGTCAGTGAACGCACCCTTATGATTTACCCACGCATTGAACTTGGCGCGGAACTTCTTAGGGTCACTTGTTAGGCTGACGTTACTATTTATATTAAAGGGGCTTATCCAGTACCTATAGTTGTTACCCATGCTATCTGCTAGTTCACACAGGAATGCGTGTACCATAGTGGTACGTTGTTCGTGTTGCTCTTCTACTAACATGTCTCTGAACGTGCCCCCACCCATGCTACCAGCCGCCATCCTAGCCTCGCGGTTAGACTCGTAGTTCATAGTCCCCTCAAGTATGGGGGTCATAGTCCATGCCCAGTGTAGGTATTCATCTATAGCTTTCTTGTACGGTGCCTTGGCTTCCTTGTTAACACGTACACGTGTGACAGGTATAGGGTGTTCATCACTGGACAGTGTCCAAGGTGCGTAATGTCTGTGCCCCGCTACAGAACTGTTAGTCCTTCCTGCGGTAAACACTACAGGCTTGCGCTCATCCTTGGGTAGAAAGTAGCGGTTGCTATCAGGTCTACACAGTATGTACTGCTTGCCGTTGTCTACTATGAACCGCGTACCCATAGGCATACACCGCCCAAGGAACGTGTACCTACCATTGTGCGCGTAGTCACCTGTCTCGTTGCGGAATTGCACCGTGTCAGTACCATCGGCATTGCGAACCCAGACCACTGCGGCAGTGTGCGACTGTTCATGCTCCCCGCGATCTGATAACACGTACTGGTGTGGTGATAACTTGATGATACATTCCCACTTACGTCTGCGATCACCGAGAGGCACTATGCTAGTACCCCTGATTGGTTTGGTGTTGTTATACAAATGTTCCACGTGAGTGAAACTGTCTAGCCCATAATAATACATAGCCATAATATTTCTCCGAGTTGATTAGGTAATTACCTAATGATTAGTTAGCATATACCTTGCATAAAGCAGTCTGTGTATGCCATATCGTTTACCACCGCGTACACTACTAGTATTACTACCCCCGCTAGTATGTACATGATGTCCCCTTTCTTATTGTTATCCATACATTACCCCTGTTGTATGCGTTGCCACGCACGTTGTACTGTTCCCACGTCATTGCGATCATACTCACTATCCGTCGGTGTGTCCCTCACATGGTCGTAGTAGAACTCCAGTGCCTCCTCGACAGTGTTGATAGCCTCCGCCCACTCCATACGTAGCTCTTCTGCGGTAGATAGGTGCGCCCTACCTATGTCATGCCCGTACTTATTATCTTCACTCATCCTACTATCCTCTTGTTTATCCACTCGCCTGATAACTTCTCACCGAGTGTCTCGAACCTAGACTTATCTGCGGGGTCACGGGGGGTACGTTTGGTGTCGCCACCCCCGAACCTAGTGTCTTTGTTTATTGGTAACAAGTGTGAGTTGTTTACCTCGAATGTCCTATGTAGCCTAGTAGCCATAGCGTGCGGAGATATATTGGCCGCGTTTGCATAGTCCCTAGCAGAATACAAATGCCCTGTTATTAACCTAGAGTGTGATCCCACAAACTTTATAAGTCTTGCCGCCATTACATATCCCTCGACTTGATGTGTACTGCCTTACCCACATCGGGTAATGCGCTTTTGTTATCTAACACTGTCCATAGTACCGGACAATCCCACGAACCCCAACCGTTGTACAAATAGCCATCGGTCAGAACGATACATGCCTGTGGCTTGATACCAGCGCCCTGCATATACTCGGTAACGCATGTCACGTCTGTACCGCCACCGCCTATAGGCTTGGTGGATGTAGTCAGGTTGTCTAGTTCGTGCATGTTGTATTCCTCGTCACCAACAACACTGCTGCCCCAGTACAGTATTCGTACCTTGTCAGGTTTTACTGTGTCACATACACCCTTGACCTCAGACAGAAACGATGTCAACGCGGCCTGACCAATAGAGCCTGACGTATCAATAGCGATCACTAACTCACCTACCTGCTCACTGATACCGCTAGGCATGATGATACCCTGACTCATCAACCTGCGATTGGGTCGGGCGTATGTAGAGTAGTCGTTACCTGCGCACGTTGTCTGTATAAACTCACGCAACACCTCACGCCAATCAACCTGTGGCTGTAATAACTCATCGAGATCGCGACTGCCCCCCAGCTTACCTGCGGCCATAGCACCCTGACGGATAGCCTCGTCAATGTCACGCGCCAACTCACGTTGCTCCTCATCGGATAGTTCCTGCGCCCCATCCCAATCATGCTCATCGAATCCTGCGCTACCACCGTCCGGGGAGCTGGAAGGTTCACCCTCACCCTCTGACTCGTTATCCTGTGGGTCATCACCGTCATCCTCATCAGCAATCCTTCGCATGTCCTCGTTGAGATCACGCTCATCCTTGAGTATGTTGAACACCTGTGCGCTGTCCATACCACGGAACCGCTCATCTACTAGCCCACCTTCGGGTAGCTTGGCGAACCCATCTTGCCTGTTGTCATCGACGATCTTGATGTTGATAACGTAGTCACACGCGCAGTTAGCTAGGTGTGGGTCAATGTCATACATCCATCGCCATGTAGTGAGGTGGCGGTATAGCTTGTGCCCCTCGTCCTCGTGCAGTACTAGCCCACGCAATTCGGCATCGGTAAGTCCGTCAACGAATGCACGCCCGTACTTGACATCACGTCCGTTGGTACACGCTGTCGGTACGTCATCCTCGACAGTCTTCTCCCCGATCATCAATACACCTGCTAGTGCTATGTATCGGGGGTGTCCCATGATGGCTACGACTGCTTTGGACAGTCGCTCCTCTGCTGTAAGTTGTTTACCTATATTTAACATGATTTACTCCCGTAAATACTCGGACTCTACGTCCACACATACTACACCTTGATACCCAGTCACCGGCTGGCTTGGTACACCGACAATACCTATTGCGAGTATCCTCCGCCAACTCGTACTTACCACACGTCTTAAACTTGGTAGGGTGTAGTCTTAGTTGTAACAATTCGCTACGCGTTATCTTCATACCTTGTCACTGGCGAACATGTAGTTGTTCTGCATAGCCCACTCAGTAAACAGCTTGTTCTGCATGACTACGGTACGGTGCGCGTATGTGTTGGCTCGTATGCCATTGGCAAACAGACCCTGTGATTCCTTGTCTAGTCGTTGCATGTATTTAACCCACGCATCCACCCAGCTACGATCCATAGCACCCAGTGCCCGATACACTGTCATAACTATGGCTGACGCTGACTCAGGTACTTTGGCATTGAGCGGATCGTCCTTGATAGACTGTAGGCTCGGTAGCTGGTCGGCCAGCTTCACAAACGCCATCATATCCATCGCCCCACGATCACCGATAGTACCCATAAGTAAAGCTGTCAGGGTGTTATCGTCATACATATCGCGTAGCTTGAGCACGTCACTTGCGGCCTCCAATGATCTCGGAGTGATAAACGCGGCACGTTGCTCTTTAGGGTGGTAGATATAGGGGTTGTCCTTCGGGTCTTTAACATCCTCGAAGCCCTGTAGTACCTGCGGGAACTCGCGCACGAAACCTAGCACACTGTGATCGACATCGTTGCTGATACCCCACTCAATAAACTCGTCACTGGTAGACTTACGTGCAGTGATTACTGTGATGCGGTTGCGGGTATGTGGGGGTAACAGGTCGCCCACACCCTCTGCGCTTAGGTTGGTAGTAGCGAACACAATGCTACCTTCTGGTAACTTCTTTGTGCCTACCTTGTGCTCTAGCATAGTAATGTTGAGAGCATTCTTCACTGCGGGATTAGCCTTACCTAACTCATCAATGTTAATAAGTAGTGGCTTGCCTAGGTGTATACCAAACTCCTCGTTGGGTAGGTATGTGACGTAACCTTCCTCGGTGTTGAGCGATGGTATGCTGATGTCGCCTAAGTCCTTGGTGGTACAGTCGAAGTAACATGGTACGTGGTCGGGGAATCTACCTGCTAACGTCTTTAACAGTGATGACTTGCCGTTGCCCATGTGACCCTCTACGAGTATGGTGCGTTTGTGACCAACAGTAGCGATAGCGTTGGCGATCTGGTCTAGCGATAGTGCGTACATATTTTGAGTGTTCATAATAGTTTCTCACTTTGGTTGATTAGGTAATTACCTAATGGTTAGTTACAGTGTTTCAACAATGCGACCATCAACGGCCACGATCTTGTAGTACGACACGCGGTGCGTGCGCATGTTTCTCAGGTTATTGTAGTGCTTGGTGCGCTTGTAGTTGCGCACTCGTAACACTGTCTGCCCATCAAGGTTGCCCAGTACCTGCCTGTCATTTGAATCGTAGGCTTCAACGTAGTACATATCACATCCCCAATGATGGTAGTGACTTGATAGCGTCATCCACTACCCGTTTAGTTTCGGCACGGAATGATTCGTTATTACGCAATCCATCTGGAGTCACCCCGCGTAGCGCATCGTCTAGTTTACGTGCCATCTCGGACATCTGGCTGTCACCTGTCACATTACACACGTTGAGCATTTCTACCATGTCGAGCACGTTGTCCACTAGGGAATCGCGGAACACTTTCTTCTTGTCACTGCCCCCATAGTCTAGTCGGTCTGACATATTGGTGAGTGCCTTGTACGTACGTTGCCACACGTCACCCATCGCAGACTCTAGCTGCTTGCTGTAGTACTCACTGTAGTGGTCGGCCAATACCTGCTGCTGCTCGTTGCCCACGTCAATACGGAAGTCACCTGCATCGGGCAGTGGTATGTAGGATATAGTGAAGGCGAACTTACTGCGTATGGATTCCTCAGTCGGGTAGTCCTCACGTCTAAACAGGTCACCTAGTCGTGCCTGTGCCCTGCTAATCTCCCACGTGTAGTTGTTACAGAACGTGTCGGCCATGGTAAAGAACTCAGACTGTAATTCGGTAAGCTCTTTGTGATAGTTGAAGTACTGCGCTGTCGGTAGCAGTCGTAGCCCTAGGTCAGACCACGGCATTGTCGATGCGTAGTTGATGTTACGTGTGTTGCCTACAAACTTCTGTATCGCGGTCAACTCATCGCAGTTACCCAGTAACTTCTTATTGACTGATGCCGTGCCCTTATCGGCATAGTTCTGGCTCGTCACTGTTGCGGATGCTGACTTGTCTTTCTTACGGCCAGTCCAACAACTAATCTTTAACTCTACTAGCATGGCACTTGATCCAATGGATGGTGCGCTTACCTGTGGTGCTGTTGCTGTTACCATTTGATTTAGATTGTTCATAATAGTTTCTCACTTTGGTTGATTAGGTAATTACCTAATGGGTTTGTGTTGGCTAGATTGGTGGGTGGCTTGCGAGAGAGACTTTGGCACCATTGGGTCCTCCAGTGTAATCAGGCCAGTAACATCACACACTACGTGATACACACTAGCCTCATCAAACGTACGTAGCATAGCGTCTCTATCTACGTGCCCGTCGTAGTATCCCTGCAACATTAACGCGGGGGTTGCGTACTCACTTATGGGGTTGTCCTTGCGGTAAAGTTCATCACGTTGCTTCTCAAGTACTGCTCGTGCTTCCTGCTCGCGCAAAATCTCATCCTTATCGTACACGTACTCTACCTCGTCATCGTCATCGTCCTCTAACTCGTACTCGTACTCTACCTCGTCATGGCGATGAGGAGAGGCCCAACAGTGGCGAAGTGGTACAGTCTTCGTTGGATTCTCTGTGTAATACTGCAATACAAGTTGTCTGTATAGCTCCTCAGTTATTTTCTCCCCATCAGTCTCGTAATTAGTCCGCGTGTAGGTTGAAACATACCAATAGAAGGTACCACGTAACTCCCATACTAGGAGGCTGCCATAGTCGTTACCTACTTCCATTTCTAATACTTCAGGTTCTGCACTCTCATTAATAGTTGTCATGTCTGTATTCCTTTTGTTGATTAGGTAATTACCTAATGGGTTTGTGTGGTGCTTGGTTATACCTTATTCATCTTCCATACGAGTATCAGGCATATCGATGTGTTCTTCTACCATAGTCACCATAATCACCCTGTTGCGTATGGGTGCGTAGTCTAGTATAGAACCTTTAAAGTCATCGCCTACAATGACCACTGTGTTTCCGTTCTCAGCTAGCTGTATCAGTCCCTGCTTCGTTACCTTTAGCATATCTGTATTCCTTTGGTTGATTAGGTAATTACCTAATGGGTTTGTGTTGATCTGTTAAGGTGTGTTACTCCGTAGGCTCAAAATCCCGAGCCATGTAACCATTATACGCTAGTAGCGGCTTATGTCAAATCGTGTACAAACGTGTTGTTTAGTGTGTAGCGGTAGCGTGTACTAGGTTGTACCTACTTGTACCTACGTGAGGTCTGTAAGTCATTGATATTACTACAATGTTACTTTGTTACCTTTTAGGCTGAAATATGAGGGTAGGAATTTAAGGTGAGAGGGGAGGTAACAAAGGGCTGAAGTTTTCAACTCCGCGTACTATAGAGGTACAAAGTAACATTACATATTATTTATTAAAAAGAGTATAAAAAGGGGGATTTTACGCATATGCCTAGTCATGCCCTGATACGAAACAGCACGTTTAGATACTTTTTGTATTGTTACTTTTTAGGTCGAAAAAAGGTAACATTAGGGTAACATTACAAGGAAAAAGGTAACATTGTAAAAACCCTGCCCCATTAGGTAATTACCTAATCACCCTGCAAGGCGCAACGCGGTACGGATACTGGTTTCATACGCAAGACGCAAAACGCAACGCGGTACGGATACTGGTTTCATACGCAAAACGCAAAACGCAACGCGGTACGGATACTGGTATCAAAGGCACTTTATTACAGGCGAAAAAAAGCCCCTCGAAAGGGGCGGTGATTAGGTAGCCTCGGCTATAAGCACCCAGACTATTGTTAGAAAAACTGCCAAGGCTGGCAGTAGTACAATTACTATTGTAGCAGCTAGTGCGGCCTCGATTATTTTATTCATAATATGTTACTCCAAAAGATGGGGAGCCTCTCGGCTCCCTCTGGTTAGCTAGTGAGTTACTAGCATGGCTTCTATAGCTTCTATCAAGGCCACCACCTTGACCACATCGAACGCTTTTTTATCGCCTTCCTTAAACTCACAGGCCTGCGCTCGCTTTATCGCCTGTT
>Ga0308008_1000179_pt1 | contig 31253 bp, 24 predicted proteins | sample Neamet125_FD_203140 | JGI IMG/M metagenome (GOLD analysis project Ga0308008, IMG submission 203140) | Marine microbial communities from water near the shore, Antarctic Ocean - #125 | ecosystem: Environmental > Aquatic > Marine > Unclassified | place: Southern Ocean | collected 2014-07-24
ATTAGTATAACAAACGATTACTAATAAAAGAAAAATACACTTCACCTTCAAAGTGCTTTTAATGCTTTCACAAAAGTAGATACTCTATTTCTAGCTACAGGTACTAATTTCCCAGTTTTTAACACTGCAAAATGACCATCTTCATTAATATATTCTTTAAGTTCTGCTAAACTAATAATATATGATTTATGAACACGGTAAAATTCATTTGGATTTAATATGCTTTCATAAACTTTTAACGTTCTTGTATCTAAATATCTTTTTCCATCAGTAAAATAAAGCATTGTGCAATTCCCTGACGCTTCAGCATATAAAATGGTACTTGTTTCAATTAGCTTAATCCCTTTTGTATGACTAATCGCTATCTTATTTCCATATCCTTTATTTTCTATACTTGAAGATAGGTTTTTAATTGCCTCAAAATAAGTATTAAAATTTTCGGGTTCAGAATTATAATTCCCTTTTGTTTCAATCACTTTAGCTACAGCATTTTGAAGATCATCAACATCAACAGGCTTTAATACATAGTGAATAGCGTTTGCATTAAATGCTTTTAAAGCATAATCTTTAAAAGCTGTTACAAATATCACAAAGAAATTTCTTTTTTCTATCGACTCTAACAACTCAAACCCTTCAGATGCTCTTGGCATTCTAATATCAAGAAAAATAAAATCCGGATTAAGTGTTTCAATTTTTTCTTTTGCATCAATAATAGTTCCTGAATCACCAACAATTTCAACATCTGGACAGTAATCATTAACTAGCATGGCAAGGTTTTTTCTTGCTAACTCTTCATCATCTATTATTAAAGCTTTTAATTTCATACAGTATTGATTTTGATTTAGTGTAAAGATAGTGATTCTTTAAAAACATTACAAACCAGTAACTCAGAATTTGACACACTTAACTAAACAAGTTAATCTGTTACAGTTATTTAAATCAAAAATTCATTTAACATTTTTTAACTTCGATTCAAAATAAAAACTTATGAAAAAATTTACACATTTAACAATACTTAAAAAAATTTGGATTTTTAACGACAATGGTAATTAATTCAAAATCACTTTCTCTTTTTCATAGAGATTGTTTTAGTTTAAAATTAATGACGGTTTACAAATGTAAATCGTCATTTTTAATTTAAAAAACAAAAAAAAAGGCAATTTAAACATCATATCTTTCATTATAAATTATTATTATTCTCTAATCGATTCAACCCTACCATTTACAACATCAATAAATTCTGTAACTTGAAAGGTTGACAATTCTGTTTTAGACCCTTTTACTTTATGCCTTTGTAATTTTCTTTACACATTCAACAAACTTCTTATTCATATTAGCTATATTTAAAATCTCCATTATGTTAATTGTTATAATTGTGATTACTATTATGCATTAAAAAAAAGAAAGGTTATACTTTAGAACTTTTATTTTCAGCAGTTTAACACATTAACACACCTATAAAACATAAAAAAACATAAAATTAATGCACTAAACAAGCAAAATTGTGTATATTACTGCGATTAAAATGAAGAAACACTATGACTGATAAAATACAATTTGAAATGGAAATTGAGATTAAATCCTCAACTGCTGTTTTATTCAATATGATAAGTACACCAAGTGGCCTAAGTGGTTGGTTTGCAGATGATGTAAACATAAAAAAAGATTTATATACTTTTATTTGGGACGGAAGTGATGAATCAGCTTTTCTTTTATCTAAGAAAAAAGGTGAATCTGTTAAATTCCAATGGGAAGATGATAAAGAGGATGATTTAAAAACATTTTTTGAAATTGCTATTAAAGTTGATGACATGACACGTGATGTAGCTATTATTATAACTGATTTTGCTGAAGAAGATGAAATTGATGAAGCAAAATTACTTTGGACCAACCAAGTAGATTCTTTAAAAAAGACACTTGGCTGTTAATCAATTATTTTTTAATTTCTACAACCCAAACCTTTAACTTTAAAGATTTGGGTTGTTAGTTAATACCAATTTTTATCAAAAAAATTAACACATTTATAATCAAATCCTTCATTGGACCTTTTGTTATAACTTTTGTTATAGCCATGCTGTTTTTATTAATGCAGTTTGTATGGAAGTACATTGATGATATCATGGGGAAAGGCGTGGACTTCCAGATTGTATTAAAACTATTACTCTTTACATCTGCAAACCTCATCCCTTTGGCTCTTCCTATTGCTGTTTTATTTTCATCCATAATGACTATGGGGAACTTAGCAGAAAGTAATGAGTTAACTTCAATGAAATCTTCTGGGATGTCACTCTTCAAAGTAATGAAGCCCATGTTAATGCTTGTGGTTATTTTATCTGTTGGTGTATTTTACTTTTCTAACTACATATTACCAATTGCAAACCTAAAGCAACGAACACTAATTTATGATTTACAATCCAAAGACCCTACATTTGCAATTACTGAAGGGGTTTTTAATAAATTAAATGATACTTCAATTAAAGTAGACAAGAAGGATGAAAAAACAGGAGAATTACTTGGCTTATTAATCTATGAAAAAAAAGGAAAGATAGTTAAAGCTGAAAAAGGTGAATTATTAAAATCTGAAGATGATCAATTTTTAATATTAAAATTATCAAATGGATCAATGTATGAAAACGGCAAGCTAGATTTTAACTCAAAAGCTAAATATCCATATCGAAAATCTTTCTTTAAAGAAACCATTGTAAAGTTTGATATGAGCGGTTTTTCTCTTCAAAAATCTGATGAAGATTTATTCAAAAGAAATTATCAAATGATGAATTATAAACAACTAGCTATTGCTATTGATTCATTTGCATTATCAAACGATTCAATTAACCAATCATTTAAAAGTAATCTAGTATCCCAAACTGTAATTTATAATACTAAGGCATTAGCTGAGTTAGAAAAAATAGATACTAATGTTAACTCAACTAAAAATCTACATCTCCCAAAAAAAACAGCTTTAATATTTAATCTAGACAGCTTATCAATAGCTGATTTTAACAAAGCCTTAACAACTACTCAAAATAAAATTAGAGCCAAAAAAGATTACATAACAATGAGTCGTCAATTAAGACGTATGAGAGAGGAATCTTTAAACGAATACACAACAGAGTGGCATAGAAAGTTTTCGTTATCTTTTGCATTGATTATTTTATTTTTTATTGGTGCACCTTTAGGCGCTATAATTAAAAAAGGTGGTCTTGGTGCTCCTTTGATATTTGCAGTTCTGTTCTTTTTAATGTATTACATTTTATCAATTGCTGGCGAAAACATGGTGGAATCAAACTCACTTACACCAATTGTTGGCATGTGGATGAGTTCAATGATTCTTGCACCAATTGGGTTATTTTTAACATATAAAGCAGCAAACGATTCTGCATTATTTGACATTGAAGTCTATAAGAAAATGGTAAAAAAATTATACAAGAAAAATGAAAGTACTTCAACTTTGTAATAAGCCACCTTATCCTTCAATTGATGGAGGTTGTATAGCTATGAAAAGTATTTCATTAGGCTTACTTAATAACAATGTTGATTTAAAAATAATTTGTATCTCAACTATTAAACACCCATTTTCAATAACTGATTTCCCGAAAACCTTTGTAAAAAAAACAAAATTAGAAAGTGTTTTTTTGAATACAAAAATAAATATTATTGATGCTTTTTCTTCAATTATAACATCAGGATGTTACAATGTAAGTCGTTTTTTTTCGGCAGATTTAGACATAAAATTAAAAGAAGATTTAAAAGATAATGAATATGATTTTATAATTTTAGAAAGTCTTTTTTTAACTCCATATATTACTACTATTCAAAACAACTCTACTGCTAAAATTATACTTAGGAGTCATAATTTTGAATATTTAATATGGCAGAGGTTAGCACAAAAAGAAAAAAACATTCTAAAAAAAGGATATTTAAATCATTTGGCTTCAAGTTTAAAAAAATATGAAACTAAAATTTTATCTGATGTTAATGGTATTGCTACAATTAGTCATGAAGACACAAAAAAATACCTAGCCGTAAACCCTAACTTAAAAATCACAACAATTCCTTTTGGAATTGATTTTGAAAATTACACGCCAACTTACAACCAACCCTTGGGTAATTTAAAACTTTTTCATATTGGAGCTATGGATTGGAACCCAAATATCGAAGCAGTAAATTGGTTTTTAGATTCAGTTTGGGATAGTTTTAACACCAAAGCTATTGATGTTGAATTACACTTAGCTGGTAAAAGCATGCCTAACACATTACTTAACCTAAATACAAAACAAGTCATTAACCATGGTCAAGTTGATTCAGCTACGGCGTTTATTTCTAATCATGACGTTATGGTTGTGCCATTATTCTCCGGTGGTGGTATGAGAATTAAAATCATTGAAGCCATGGCTATGGGGAAAACTGTTATTTCTACATCTATTGGGCTAGAAGGAATAAATGCAACTCATCAAAAAAATGTTATCGTTGCAAATTCTAAAGAAGAATTTATAATAGAAATAAATCAACTCATTAAGAACCCCAACAAAACAATTGAAATTGGGAAAAATGCGCGACTTTTTGTAGAAGAAGAACATAATAATGACCTGCTAGTAAAATCATTAATATCATTCTCAAATTCATTATAAGATGATTAGTTTAAAGAAAACATTATTAATGACAACCTCAAGGTTTCCTTATCCTCTAGAGAAGGGAGATAAACTTAGAGCGTATCATCAAATAAAAGAATTATCCAAGACTTATGATATTGTATTATGTTCATTAACAAGAACAACAATAAAACAGGAATGGGAAGATGAATTAAAAAAATACTGTAAATCAATTCACATTTTTAAATTGAATTACGCATTAGTTCTTTTTAATACTTTTAAGATGTTATTTACAAACAAACCTTTTCAAATAGGTTATTTTCATCAAAAACCTATACAAAAAAAAATCAATGCTATAATTACTAACTTAAAGCCTGATTTAATTTACTGCCAATTAATAAGAACAGCTGAATATGTTAAAAATATTCATTCAATTCCTAAAACGTTAGACTATATGGATGCACTGAGTTCCGGTTTACTAAGAAGAGCCGAAAACGCAAAACTCATTTCAAAATTCATTCTAAAAACCGAAGGTAATCGTGTAAAAATATACGAGAATAAAATATTTGATTACTTTAACAATCACACCATAATATCAAAACAAGATAAGAAGTTAATTCAGCATCCTAATCAAAAAGATATTACTATTATTCCAAATGGTATAGATGATTACTTTTATAACTATTCAAATCCTAATTTAACTAAGGAATATGATTTAGTATTTGTAGGAAACCTAAGTTACCCTCCAAACATTGAGAGTTGTACCTATATAATTACAAAAATATTACCAGCTTTTAAAGCAAAAGGTATTGAACTAAACGTTTTATTATCCGGTGCAAATCCATCACAAAAAATTCAAAAATTTAATAACTTAAACAATGTCAGTGTATCTGGCTGGGTTGATGACATTAGAGAAAGTTATTTAAAAGGAAAAATATTTGTTGCACCTTTGTTTATTGGTATTGGATTACAGAATAAATTACTGGAAGCTATGGCTTTAAATATTCCATGCATTACAACTTCACTTGCTAATAATGCTTTAGGAGGTAAATCTAATTCTGAACTGATTATAGCCGACACATTAATTGAATTTGAAAACGCCATAACCTTACTATTAAATGACTCTTCAAAATCATTAGCGCTTACTGAAAAAGCACAACAATTTGTGAAAGACAACTTTAATTGGGAAGCATCAGTTAATCAAATACCTTTTTGACACTACAATCTGCTTTGGTTTTTAATTATGTTTACAATCTAAAATTCAATTACGAAAAGTACAGTATTACGTAGTTTAAGTTTTAGAAAAATAATTATTAGAATTACTCAAGCTTAACATTCTGATTTTATGAATGACGTAATATTCAACGAATTTATAAATCCATAATATTATGCATAAACAGTATTATTATTCAGATTAAATAACCTACCTTTGTCTCGAGTTTAATTTTTTCATGATTTTTAAATTCATAGTTTTATAGTTTTTTCATAATTAAAGGAAAAGGAAGATCGTTTAGACCAATTATCTTCCTTTTTTTTTAATTAATGTTTCACAACAAACTTTTGTTGCTCAACATGATTATCATTTATTAATCTAGCAATATAAATTCCATTAGGTAAAGAATTAATATTTATCTGATTACTCCACTCTAACTCTTTTACAACCTGACCATTCAAATTAATAATTTGGATAGATTTTATATCTTTTTCTAACCCTTTAATATTTAACATTTGTGATGTTGGGTTTGGATATAAAGACCATTTTATAGGTTTAGAATTTTCATCTACGCCTACTATAGTTAATGCTAGTTGAATTGCTTTATAAGCATTCACTTTTCCATACCCCCATTCATAACTACCTAAACTACTTATATCTCCAGTCTTCACATCTTCTCTTGCAGTTTCAATAATAATTTTTTTCACTTGCCAAGATGCTAAATATGGATTTGCTTCCCAAATTAACGCACACACCCCTGTAACAACTGGTGATGACATTGATGTTCCACTAATTTTTGTGAAATCATAATTATTACCATTAAAAGAAACTGTTGTTGATGTTGTATAGGATGCATCTGTAAAAGAAGACACAGAAGAACCAACACTAACACCTGGTGCAGAAATATCCGGCTTCAATGTTTCGTTCATTAAGGGACCTTCACTTGAGAAATTAGCTAAATTACCACCAAACACAGCTCCACCCGGAATAATATCTTCAGATTTATGTGCTGCTACTGAAATTGCTTTTGCTGAACAAGCAGGTGCTCCAATTCCATAATGTGCATCTCCAGCCGTATAACCTATTCCATTTGAAGTAAAACCATCTCCCCAATTTCCAACATCAGTAGTTGTTTCACCAACATTCCAATAATGAACAGTTCCAGTATTAGCAAAAGATTTTAAAACTATTTTATAGCTATTGTTTTTCTTAACTCTTAACCTCATTTGAGGTCTATTATTTGTGGGATACATATTATCCATTGATAAGTTATACCAAACTGTATCAGAAATTCCATTTACCACAATAAAACTATCAACATATGTTGCTGTCGAAACTGTAGAAAACATTGGACTTTCACCCATTAATTGATTTGACGAATTTAAAACTTGAATTCCAGCAGAAAAACTGCCATTTACGTCACCCCAAGCATGTAAACTTTGTCCCCAATAGTATTGTGAATATGCTGTAGATGAAAAATTAACTCTAGTCAGAAGTGTATCGTTTGTAAATTCTTTTTTAATATGAAAATTATTATCTCCATTATTCCCTGCAGAAGATACAAACAAGACACCTAGATCAGTAAAATTATCTAATGCTTGACTTAACAATGAAGTTCCATCTAACGCACCGGTGTGATATAATCCCCAACTCATATTAATGACTAAATTTTTATTTTCTGCAATTGACTTATTATACATCCATTGCCAAGCATCTAAAACAGAACTTTCATCCACCAAAAATGTTGAAAATAAGTATTGAGCTTCAAAAGCAACACCACGATATATTGTCCCAGCACCACTTCCGCCACAAATTCCTGCAACATGAGACCCATGATAATTATAAGAATAAATATTTGAAGTATCCGATCCTGCATTTAATAATTCTGTTGGTGTAGAAAACTCAGTTCCATAATTAAAACCTGCAGGATTAGGACCAGAAGTTTTATATTGATCCCAAGCTGCTAAAATTCTTGTGTCTTGTAATAATGTATCATAAAAGTTAGGATGGGTGTAATCAAATCCCCAATCAGTAATTCCAATTAACACATTACTACCGGTAAAAGCTTGAGGTAAGTTTATTCCAGCATGAACACTATCTGCTCTTATATCTTTTAATACTTTATTTAAAGTAGGTTTGATTTTACCTGCCACTTGAATAATATCAATCCCATTTAAATTACCAATTGAATTTAATTCGGTTAACGGAAACTTTACACTTACAATGTTTGAAATTTTCGCCCCTATAAGGATGCCATCATTTTCAAATGATGTTCTATTAAAATCTGAATTTACTTCTGCCAATAATGACAAATAATACGTTCCATTAATTTTATTAATAGGAAATTGAGATAGTAATTCATCCGAAACTTTACCATGATTCAAATTTAAATTCTTTTCAATTGTATATATATCACTTTTACAATTTTGAGAAATTTGAATTTGAGCTGAAGACGTAAAAATCACCATTAGTCCTAAAATGATTGCAAATAATTTATTCATTTTTTAATTTTTATTCAAATATACATAAAATTAAACTTACTATTAATTACCAATAGATGAAATGATAATTTAAAAAGCCATTAATTCAATTAAGAATTAATGGCTTTAAATTTATCTACGACCAGTACCTTTTTCTTCAGGTTTTGATTTTATTACAGTAGGCTTAGGTTTAGTTACCGTGGGCTTTGGCTTTATTACCTTTGGTTTCGATTTTGTAACTTTTGGTTTTGTAACTTTTGGTTTTGTAACTTTTGGTTTCGATTTTGTCACAGTAGGCTTTGTTACCTTTGGTTTTGATTTTGTTACTACAGGTTTTGGTTTAGTTACCTTTGGTTTTGGCTTTGTTACTACAGGTTTTGGTTTAGTTACTTTTGGCTTTGGAATATAATTTACATCATATTTTAAAGTACTTAATCCTTTAGAGTTAGTTACTGTAACAACAATTGAATTCATTCCTTTTCTTAAATTAAGTGTCCCTGAAACATTATGAGTCCTTTTAGAATAAATAAAATAATTTTGAGCCCTTCCGTTGACTACTAATTTTACTTGACTTTTATTTTCAATTGAAGTTGTTTTTGCTTTAAAATAAAATTTGTTTGAAGTAACTGTTTTTCTAGTCGTTGTTGGTGATACTGGTTTAATTGTAGGTTTATCAACCACAACTTTGTTTTGTTCATTGTTAGCTGAATGAGTAAAAGTCTCAGTTTTTATAACTGTTTCACATCCAACTACAATTATCTCAACTGTATTTACACCAACAATTACAGGGAATTTTGCTGTAACAAATTGTTGTACATTATTAAAGGTAGAAGTAACAATAGTCCCATTTACTTTTACAGTTACACCGTTAGGATCATTCATATTAGTTACCTCTGCTATCAATATGTATTCAACATTCTTTCCTCCATTTAAACTTCTAGCACTTGTTACTTTACTAATCTTATCTATTTTAATAATAGGAGGGATACAAGGCATAAGATAATCAACATGCATTGTATTTATAACCGCTTCACATGTATTTGCTGTAATTTCAATATCTGACCCATTTTCACTTAAAGAAAGTGTTGCTGTAAGCACACCATTAGTAAAATCAAATGCTTTAATTTGACCATTTACTTTTAATGTTAATTCTGATGCAGAACTTACATTTGTAAGTATTGCTTTTAATGGATAAAAATTGTTATCATAGTTTGTAACAGTAACAAAGTTAATTACTGGTGTATGACAAGGTATAAGATAATCAACATGCATTGTATTTATAACTTCTTCACATGTATTTGCTGTAATTTCTATATCTGATCCATTTTCACTTAAAGAAAGTGTTGCCGTAAGCACGCCATTATTAAAATCAAATGCTTCAATTTGACCATTTACTTTTAATGTTAATTCTGATGCAGAGTTTACATTTGTAAGTATTACTTTTAATGGATAAAAATTGTTATCATAGTTTGTAACAGTAACAAAGTTAATTATTGGAGTATTACAAGGTATAGTATAAGTAACAATAAAACTAACCTCTTCTTTCTCACATCCATTTACTATAAAACGAATCGTATTATCTCCTTCTTGTAAATTAACATTTGCAGTAATAATACCTGTCACATTATTAAAAGTGAATTTAACACTTTGTCCATTTACCTCAACTGTAATGTCATTATTACTAGTTACTTCAGTAACAGAAGCAGTTAATACATAACTATCTGAATCAACCATAATCGCACTAGTTAAAATTACAACCGGTTTATCACAATTCTCTCTTACAATACTATATATATATTGATCTCTTCCACAATTATTAATGGCATCAATAACAACAGTATTAACGCCAACATTTAGTACAGCATCATCAATCATAAAAGTAGATGCATTTCCATTTAAACTGACAGGTACAATTACACTGTTAACAGTTGCAATTATATTAGTAACGCCCACCACATTTTGAACCTCAAAGAAGAAATTATATACAGAATCATATGTCGGCCCCGAAATCACTTGTGTTGTTGAAATAATAGGTTTATCACATGGAACTTCAGCCTGTTTTAATATTAATATAAATGCTGATTTATTAGTTCCACATTGGTTAGACACATGAATAGTAAAAGAATTAGACCCAGCTAACATAACAAGCTGTTTTGATGCTGTATTTGTAGCAATATTATAAGTCATATTACCAACAGATACACCATTGTGAAATAATTCTATAACTGTACCTACAATATAATTATTAACCTGTGCTTTAATTGTAACAGCCGGGTTAGTAACAGTCGTGTTTGGTTGTGGAATAACACCACCTACAACAGGAGTAACACAAGGTTCTTTTTCTTTTAAACTCACAATAGCTAACTTTGAATCTGATCCGAAAGTATTACTTACAGTAATTTCAAAAATAGTATTTCCATAATTTAAAATTGTGTTGTATTGAATTGTATTATTTGTAAAAGAATATTGACTATCTAATATTACTACACCATTAACTTTTAAAATAATTTGATTTTTCACATCAACGTTAGTTGTTGTAGCACTCATTACAAAAGGTGAACTTATCACATTAAAAGGTGTGATAGGTGGATTTGTAAATACAACACTTGGAGGCGTTGGTCTTACAGCTAGTTTATAAATAATTAATCTTGTTTTACTATCTACACCTGAAGTGTTTGTCCCTTTTATATATACGGAATTATTTCCATTAACTAAAGTAACGGGTAAATTCAGTACTTTGGTTACTTGATTAAACGTAAAATCTGAAGTGATAACACCATTAAATTTAACTTCAATATCTGAAGCATTATCAACATTCAATACAGTTGCATTTACAATGATATTTTGAACGTCAAAAACAATATTATCAGTTGCAGGGCTTATGATAGTTACTACTGGTTTTGACTCAAGTACAACTTCTCTTTCAAGCACAATTGTAGTTGTTGCCACATCTTGCCCATATTGATTAATACCTTTAACCTCAAATACATTTACACCATAGTTTAATCCAACAGTAAAACTAACTAGATTTGAAGATGAAGCATAATTAAAACTTGTAATTTCATTACCATTCATTTTCACAGTAATATCACTTACTGAATTAACATGTAAAACTTTAGAAACAACGGTATAATTACTAACAAAAACAGCTATAGGTGAACTTCCAGGATTTATAAAACTAACTATTGGTGGTTTAGGTGCTTCTGGAATTTTATAAATCAATGTAGTTGTTGCCATATCTTGCCCAACATTGTTCGTTCCTTTAATAGACAATATATTAACCCCTAATACTAAATCATTAAGTTGTACTTGTACTTGCTTGTTAGTTGTGTTAAAAGAAAAATTAGAGATCGTATTCCCATTGAATCTAATGTCAATATCAGACTGTACTTCTACATTTAAAACTGTTCCAATTATATTAATTGAATTTACCTCAATAGTATAAGGACTAATATTTGGAGATGTAATTGTCACAATCGGTGGATTCATCTCTTCTACCTCCGGAATACTCAAAATAATGAGTGTTATCTCTTCATCAGATCCTGCAGTATTTGTTCCTGATATTTCAAATATATTTTGACCAGGCTGTAGAATCACATCTGAATCAAATTCGTCTGTATTTGAATTGTAAATAAAATCATTAGTTATATACCCGTTATGTTTAAACGAAATATTATTTTTTCCAGTAACATAAAACACATTAGCGTCAATATGAAAATTAGGATTAAAAACCGTTATCGGAGAATGATTTGGATTGGTAAAATCAACAACTGGTTTTTGAGGCGTAGGACTTGGTGTACTTCCACCAGTATATTCTATTGGCGTTGGTAGTGGAGCAGGTACTGTTCCAGTTTGATTAGACTGACTTCCTCTACCTAAATAAAATTTAAACCCTGCAGACACATAGTGATATCTATCATTAATATTTGAAACTGTACCATCCATATTATTTGGCATCCCATCAAAATCGTTATGTCGAGTCCAACTCATTCTTCCCATAATCCCAAAAGAAACATTTGGAGACAATTGTCTTTCAATACCAGCGCCAAAATGTGGCATTATCTCAACTCTTTCTGCGCTTTTAGTTTCATATAGAGTAGCAAAGTCAGGTCTATCAAATAATTCATCTTCATTTTTAATAGAACTCCCTTGAGTTAAGTCAACATCTGTTTTATAATGCGTTACACCAAGTCCACCAAACACAAATAAATTCCACCCTGTTCTTTCTCTTAAACGGTTTGTGTTTAATTGTAATTCTAAACTAAAGTCATTTACTTTTGTATTGAAATTAGGTACGTAGTAACCATAATTTTGTTGATACTGATCTAAAACTGCGCCCAAATTAAGTTGCTGCGTGTTGGTAGTATCCAAATTATATTTAGATTTTGACAATCCTCTATAATTCGCATGGAGGTATCTAAAACGGAAATCCCAAGATAAAAGATTACCTTTTTCCATATTATACGATTTACCTAATGTAAATCCTAGTCCTGCTCTATATAAAGCATTAACATTAACTTCGGTACGACTATGATAAGTCCCTCCTAGATTTAATCCTAGAAACCATTTTGAATTATCGTAACTTACCTTACTTTGAGCCTGTGCTCCAAAAGTTGAAAATAGTGCAATAACTAGTAATGTGTAAAGTGTTTTCATAATTCTATTTTTAATACTGTAAATTTATCATTTACAAAACATGTACCAAAGGTATAAAAAGTAAAATAAATTACACCAAAAAAAAGCACTACTAAATAATTAGTAGTGCTTTTACATACTTTAATAATTTTGTTAAATCATTCCTGTAATAGCTTCAGTTACATTAATAACATGATCTCCAACTTTTTCACAATTTGAAAATAAATTACTAAAAATCATTCCACTTTCCATATTTGCATCTTTCTTATTGATGTTATCAAAATGTTCTTTTCTCATTTCATCACGTTTCTTGTTGATTGCATTTTCACAAGAATTTGCAGTTTCAACTGAAACACCATCCCAATCAGCAGACAAATTATCTACCATAACATCAAATGATTTATCTAATAGTTTAAACATCTCTATTAAGCTATTTCTTTGTTCTGGAATGAAATAAATTTTCTTCCCATCCTTACGTTCTATTGTTTTAGAAATTTGAAAGAAAATATCTCCAATTCTTTCCAAGTCATTCACAATACTATTCATTGCTCTTACTCGCTTTGATGTCTTCTCAGTCATTTCTCCTTCAGAAACTTTTGATAAATATGTAGCAACTTCAATTTCAACTCTGTCCGTAATTTCCTCATACTTTTCCATTTTAGTATGAAGTTTAGCTTTTAATTTTGCATTCTGTTCAGTTAATAAGCTCTGTGCAAACTCACTCATTCTACCAGTTAATGCTCCAAATTTAGCAACTTCTTTTTGAGCTTCTAAAATAGATAAATCTGGTGTCAACATTAAGCCAGAACCAATATAATCTAAATGGAATTCTTCATCAGTACCACCTTTTGATTTCACAGTACGTTCAGCCATTGACACTAAATTAGGAACAAACGGTAGTAAAACAAGAACATTTAATAAGTTAAATGATGTATGGAATATTGCTAAACCTAAATTAGCAGAAGCTGTGTCTACTGATGGATCTCCTGGTAAAAACATTTTAATTAAGTCAAGAATAAATGGGAATAATAAAATTGCCCAAGTCACCCCAACAATGTTAAATAAGGAGTGAATTCTTGCAGAACGTTTTGCGTGAACATTACCAATGATTGACGCTAACTCTGCCGTAATTGTAGTCCCAATATTTTCACCTAAAATCATTGCAGAAGCTACTTCAAAAGGAATTGCTCCAGCAGCTACTAAAGTCATAGTTAAAGCCATTGCGGCAGATGATGATTGAATAACAACTGTTACAATTGCACCTAAGAACACAAACATTAATGGTCCGTACCATACATCTTTAAATTCTGTAAAGAATTGAACTAAACCACTATCAGCTCCTAAAGTTGGTACTGCAGCTTTTAATTCTCCTAATCCCATAAACAATAATGAAAACCCAACAATTGCAGTTCCCCAATATTTTAGCTTCCCTTTTCCAAAGAAAATCATAGGTGCACCAAATGCTATAAATATTAAAGCATAAGATGATAAACTCACTTTAAACCCTAACAATAAAATTAACCAAGCTGTAATTGTAGTTCCAATATTAGCGCCCATCATTACACCAGCCGATTGCTTTAAAGTTAACAAACCAGCATTTACAAAACTAACAGTCATGACTGTAGTTACAGATGATGACTGGACAATAGATGTAATTCCAAATCCAGTTATAACTCCTTTAACCCTATTAGATGTAATAGAACCTAACATGTTTCTTAATTTAGAACCTGCAGCTTGTTGTAATCCTTCACTCATGATTTTCATACCATAAATAAACATCCCTAAAGCCCCTATTAAAACTAATAATTTAAAAACACCCCAACCTCTTTTTGTCTTAAATTTTGCCTTGTTAGACCAAATTGTATCTTGACCATTCGTTAAACCTAGCTTTAAAATATATTTTTCTCCACCACTTAAATCATTTAAAGCATATGAAGTTTCTGTAACAATAATATCATCTACATCATTCCATTTTACACCTTCAACTTCAGCTTTAACTTGTTTTTCTCCTATTTTAGTAATATATTTTACAATAATAGAATACTTATTTTCTTTTAAAAATTCAATCGCATCATAATCTAAAGCCCAAGATACTTTAGCAGAACCTTCTCCTTCTTTAACAGTTACATTTTTAAAAACATCTTCTGTTAATTCATAAGCTACCTTATCTTTTACCTCTACTATCTGAGGAATTGAATCTAGACTAAACCCACTTGTTAATCCAAGAATCATTAAACTAAATAATGTAATAAATTTTTTCATTTCTTTTTAAAATTATTTTTATACAAATGTAAATCATGTAGCTGAAAAAAATATGTTTTCAATGTTATCTTTATGTTAAGCAATTTATTCAACTCAATTTGTAGTTTAAAGCTAAAATTAATGTTAAAACTGTATTACACTTGACATTTGTGTGTGATTTAATTAATTTAATGTTAAGAAATTATTAAGATTGATATTTCCCCCTTATATTTATTAAATTAATGTGAAATTTGCAACAAGATTTTATTAAAACTTAAACATCTAGGAATAAAGCATAAGAATATGAAATTAGGTAAAAAAATATTAGTTATAGTATTATTAGCAAGTACAGCTCAAACAACAATTGCACAAGTTGCAAAGCCAAAATTTGGAAAAGGAATTGTAATTGAAGGCGAAAATTATAAAATGAAAGCAGCTTTTAGATTTCAAAACTTATTTACAAACGAATGGAATGTTAGAAATGATGACTTTAACTATGTTGAAGGTTTAAAATCTAATTTCATGGTTCGTAGAGCTAGATTCAAATTTAGTGGATGGGCCTATTCTCCTAAAGTTAAATATAAAATGGAATTAGGTTTATCTAATAAAGACTTAAGTGGTGGTGATTCTCCAGAATATAATAATGCATCAAGAATGATATTAGATGCTTATATTGAATATAATTTCTTTCAAGGTTTTTCTGTTCTAGCTGGTCAAACCAAATTACCAGGAAACAGAGAAAGAATTATTTCATCTGCTAATATGCAGTTTGTAGACAGAAGTAGATTAAATTCTAAGTTTACTTTAGACCGTGACATGGGGATTATGTTAAAACATAAGGCGTCTTTAGGAGAGAAAATGAAAATAAAATCAGTTTACTCTTTAGCGCAAGGTGCAGGTAGAAATGTTACTGCAGGAAATATAGGAGGTGGATTTTCTCACACTTTTAAAGTTGAAGTTTTACCATTTGGAAATTTCACATCAAAAGGAGATTATACTGGAGGAGACTTAAACAGAGAACAAACACCAAAATTAGCAATTGCTACCGCTTACAATATAAATACAAATGCAGTTAGAGAAAGAGGACAAAAAGGTAGCTTTATTATAGATGGAAATGGTAATTACTTAGGAAAAACCTTAAATACACTTTACGCAGATTTAATGTTTAAATATAAAGGCTTTTCTTTAATGGGTGAATTTGCTCAAAGAGTAACTGATGATGGGAGTCCTGATGTTTTAGACAATAATAATACTATTGTTGGAACTTATTATACAGGTTCAGCTTTAAACATACAGGCGGGTTATTTGTTAAATTCTAACTACGAATTTTCTGGAAGATATACAATAGTAACTCCAGAAGTTGCAACTGGAAATAGTTCAGAAACTGAATATGGCATAGCCTTATCAAAATATGTTGTTGGTCATAAATTAAAAGTACAAACTGATTTAGGATATAGACAAATTTCAAATACAACAGCAAAGGACGATAAATTATTTTGGAGAGTACAAATTGATATCCACTTTTGATTTCAATAAACACACTCACTTATAATAGAGTCTAAAGCAGAATAAAATAAACCCTTTCCCCTAAGAACAATAACATTATGAAAAAAATATTAGTTTTATGTACGGGAAATTCATGTAGAAGTCAAATGATGCATGGATTTTTAAACACTTTAGCAAATGACAAAGCTGAAATTTGGAGTGCAGGAGTTGAAACGCATGGTTTAAATAAAAATGCTTTAACCTATTTAAAAGAAATTGAAGGAATTGACATTTCAAATCACACATCAAATTTAGTAGATGAGTATGCTGACATTGATTTCGATTTTGTAATTACTGTTTGTGACCATGCGAATGAAAGATGTCCCATATTTCCATCTACAGCAAAAAAACTTCATCACAACTTTTCTGACCCTTCCAAGATTACTGGTTCTGACTTAGAAATAAAAAAAGCATTTGCTCAAACCATTTCTGAATTAAAAACATACACTCTAAACTTTATCGAAAACCAATTATAATGGATAAAAGAATAATTTTTGGAGAACTGATAGGTACATTTATTTTAGTGTTTTTTGGAATAGGATCAGTTGCTATGACTGTTTTATATGATGCCTTTAATTTGTTTCAAATTGCTACAGTTTGGTGCTTAGCTGTAATTGGAGGAATATATGCTTCAAAAAGATGGTCGGATGCCCATTTAAACTTAGCAGTTTCAATTGGGTTTTTAATCCAAAAAGAGATTACCACAAAGCAATTACTAAGCTACGCCATTGGTCAGTTCGTTGGTTCGGTATTAGCAGGACTAGCAGTTTTTATGATTTTTTCGAGTGATATTACTTTATTTGAAGCCGCTCACAATATCACTAGAGGATTAGAATCTTCAAAAACTACTGCTATGATGTTTGGAGAATTTTATCCAAACCCTGGAAATAAAGACCTAAAAGAATTGTCAACTTTTTCAGCTATGTTATTTGAAGCCATTGGTACATTTTTATTAATGCTAATGATTCTTTTACTCGTTAATTCGAACAAAATTAATCACAAAGTCATACCTACCTTTATTGGTATAACTGTAGGTATATTAATTGTTTTTATTGCACCATATACACAAGCAGGATTCAATCCTTTTAGAGATTTAGGCCCAAGATTAGTGAGTGCAATTATGGGGTGGAAATCAATTGTATTTGATTTAGAACAATTTGGCTTTATTACCGTTTACGTTTTAGGCCCAATTTTAGGGGCTTCAACAGCTTCACTATTTTTTAAAACTGTTTTATTAAAAAATAGAAAATAATACTATCTTTGATTAAAAGCAATTAAAATGAGTTCAAAAATATTAATAATTGATGACGAACCAGATATCAGAGTTTTAATTGAATACACTCTAAAAAAAGAAGGGTTTACGGTTGAAACAGCAGAAAATGGTGAAAGCGGTATTAAAAAAGCTGAATCATTTTTACCTGATTTGATAATATTAGATGTCATGATGCCAGGAATAGATGGTATGGAAACTTGCGAACTACTCCGCCAGAATCCTAAATTTAATGACACCTTTATTTGTTTTTTAACTGCTAGATCAGAAGATTATTCTCAAATTGCAGGCTTTAACTCTGGCGCTGATGATTATATCACAAAACCTGTAAAGCCAAAAGTGTTAGTGAGTCGAATAAATGGAATATTAAGACGAAAATCAATCACAATTGAGCCTACCAAAAATATAGACACATCAAAAGGTTTAATTATTGACAGGGATAAATACCTAATTTATATAGACGGTATTGAATTAAGCCTACCTAAAAAGGAATTTAAACTACTTGCTTTACTTGAAGATAAAAATGGTGATGTTTGCACTAGAGAAACAATCTTAAGTGAAGTTTGGGGACAAGATGTTGTTGTTGGAGACCGTACTATTGATGTTCATATTAGAAAATTAAGAGAAAAAATTGGGGATGAAAAAATCAAGACCATAAAAGGCGTTGGTTACAAACTTGTCCAATAATTAGATTCTGTTTTTTTTATCCGCTTTAACTTTTAACTGTTACATCAAATAAATTAATTATAAAGTGTTACTTTTGTTTTACTTAAAAAATTAATAAAATGAATAGTTGGCATACAGTTAAAGTAAAATACACAAAACAATTACAAGACGGAACTTTAAAAAGAGTAACGGAACCCTATTTAGTAAATTCAATTTCTTTTACAGATGCAGAAGCAAGAATTCATCAAGAAGTAGGTGAATTCACAAGGGGAGAGTTTTTAGTAACATCTATTGCTAAAACTGATTTTGCAGATATATTTCATTATGATGATGCAGATGTATGGTACAAAGCAAAGGTATCTTATGTAACTGAAGATGCTGATGGTGGTAAAGAAAAAAAAGTGAGTAACAACTTTTTAATTTCTGCTCACAACGTTAAAGAAGCTTACGAAAGAATTGAAGAAAGTTTAAAAGGATTACAAGTTGATTATGATATTCCAGCAATTTCAGTAACACCAATATTAGAGATTTTTCCATACGTAGCTATGGAAGGTGAAGAATTAACTGAATCGGATTCTTATGAAGAGGAGGAAGCAAATGCAAGCTCAATCAATGTAGCTTATGTTGCTCCAGACGAAGAAGAGTAATCTATTTTAATAAAAATTGTTTACTAACAATGTCCAAAAAAGACCAAAACATAAGCAAGCATGCTGATTTTTTAAAAGGTGAATTAACTGATTACTTAAGTAATCCTTTATTAATGTTTAAAAAATGGTATCAAGAGGCGCATGATCAAAACTGCGCTTCTCCAAATGCTATGTCTATTTGTACAGTTAGCAAAAACGGACAACCCTCTTCTAGAACTGTTTACATGCGAGAAGTTCTAGAAGAAGGTTTTATTTTTTACACCAATTACAACAGTAAAAAAGGTCAAGACTTAGCAAATAACCCTAAGATTTCAGCTTTATTCTTTTGGGATTGTAATGAACAACAAGTAAGAATAGAAGGAGAAGTAGAAAAAATACAATCTGAATTATCAGATGATTATTTTGCTGCGAGACCAAGAGTTAGTCAAATAGGCGCTTGGGCTTCTGAACAAAGTTCTGAAATTGAAAGTAGACAAACTTTAGAAGACAGGGTGAAATTTTTTGAAATAAAATTCCCCAACACAGTACCAAGACCACCTCATTGGGGCGGTTATATTATTAAACCAACTTATTTTGAATTTTGGCAAGGCAGACTAGGAAGGTTGCACGATAGGATTTGTTATACTTTGAATACTAACCTTTGGCATACATCAAGGGTAGCACCATAACTTACGGGAGTTAAAATCGCTAAAAAAACAGAATAGTTTGTCCAAATTTAAGTTGTAAAATTTGACAAACTATTACTATTAAACTCAATCATTATCTACTATTTGATTAAAAAAATATTAATTAATTTTTAGGTTTGCCTAAAAATTAATATATTTTATTACTTTTGTAGTATGAGTTTATCATTAAGTCAAAGTGAAGAAAATTATTTAAAATCTGTATTTAATTTATTAGATGAAAATAATTCTACTAAAGAGAATCGTGTGAGTACAAACTTAATTGCAAAAGACTTACAAACGAAAGCTTCATCTGTAACTGAAATGATAAAAAAATTATCAGACAAAGGGTTGGTTTCATTTGAAAAATACAAAGGTTGTAACTTAACTGAAATTGGAAGAAAATTAGCAATTGAAGTTATTAGAAAACATAGGTTGTGGGAGACTTTTTTGGTAGAAAAATTGGGTTTTAATTGGAATGAAGTTCATGATATTGCTGAACAATTAGAACATATAAAATCTCCTCTTCTAACAAACAAACTAAGTTCATTTTTAAATCATCCAAAATTTGATCCTCATGGTGATCCAATCCCAGATAAAAACGGGGTTTTTCCTAAACACGATTCAATTGGAAAATTGACAGACCTATTTGTCAATCAAAATTCAATTGTTGTAAAAATCGGTTCTGACAATGCTGATTTATTGAGCCATTTATCAAAAAATAATATTGGTATTCATTCTCATATTAAATGTTTAGAAAAAAATGAATTTGATGATTCAATGAAAATACAAATTGATGAGCTAAATTCAATCAACTTGTCAAAAAAAGTGGTTAAAAATATTTACATTAAAATAATAAAATAATTATGTGGGACAGTTTAATACAATGGTTTGAAGGAGTAAACCCTATTTTCGCAGCATTAGTAGCAACAACCTTCACTTGGCTTGTAACAGCATTCGGAGCTGCTTTTGTATATTTCTTTAAAAGTTTAAACCGTACTGTTTTAGATATAGCACTTGGATTTACAGGTGGTGTAATGGTAGCAGCTAGTTTTTGGAGTTTATTAAATCCTGCTATTGAAATGTCAGGAGGAAGTTGGGTACCAGCAGCAATAGGATTTCTACTAGGTGCAATATTCTTATTTGGATTAGATAAAATATTACCTCATTTACATATTAACTTTAAAGAGTCAGAAGCTGAAGGACCTAAAACAAAATGGAATAAGACAATATTATTAGTACTAGCCATTACTTTACATAATATACCTGAAGGATTAGCTGTTGGTGTATTATTTGGTGCAGTTGGCGCAGATTTACCTGGCGCTAGTATTGTAGGTGCAGTTACATTAGCCATAGGAATTGGAATACAAAATTTCCCTGAAGGATTTGCCGTGTCAATGCCATTAAGAAGACATGGAATGAGTAGAAATAAAAGTTTCTTTTACGGTCAATTATCAGCAATAGTAGAACCTATTTTTGGTGTTTTAGGTGCTTGGGCAGTGATGACATTTGAACCTATTTTACCTTATGCTTTAGCTTTTGCAGCAGGCGCAATGATTTTTGTAGTTGTAGAAGAAGTTATTCCTGAATCTCAAAGAGGTAAAAATACTGATTTAGCAACTTTAGGTTTTATGGTTGGTTTTGTAGTTATGATGACTTTAGATGTTGCTTTAGGTTAATTTTAAACAATTAAATTAGAAATTCTAACAATTTGAATATGCTTACGTTTCAATACTGTAAAAATATTACCTTTTTTAATTAATTTTCATTGCTATTAAAAATAAAGGCATTACTTTTGCCCCAGACTTGGATAGTTGTCAGAGTGGTCGAATGAACTTGTCTTGAAAACAAGCGTACTTCACGGTACCGGGGGTTCGAATCCCTCACTGTCCGCATTAAAAATTAAGGTTTAGCTTTTTAGCTAGACCTTTTTTATTTTTAAGGAATTTGATTAGCTTGCTCAATCGAATTTATTAAGACTAAAAAAAGGAACAAAGTGAACTTAATTTAACATTTAAAAACAATATAATTAATATTGTTTTCATAAATTTGTATTTTATTAAAAACAAATTGAATGAAATTTTTACTATCCACATTATTAATCACCTTAACAACAATAAGTTTTGGACAGAATTACACAATTAGTGGTTCATTAAGAGATGCAGAAACTGGAGAAGACTTAGTTGGTGCAAGAGTATTAGTAAAAAGTCAACCTGGTGTTGGTGTTGTTACCAACGTATTTGGGTTTTACTCATTAACATTACCAAAAGGAGAGTATATATTATCATATCAATCAATGAGCTTTTCATCATTAGATTTTAAAGTAAAATTGGATAAAAATATTGAAAAAGATTTAGAGTTAAAACCAGAATCTTCATTATTAAATGCGGTTGAAGTAACTGGGGAGAAAGCAGATGAAAATATTACATCAGCAGAAATGGGTGTTGATAAGATAAAAGTTTCAGATTTAGACGCTATACCAGTTTTATTTGGTGAAAAAGATATTATGAAAACAATGCAGTTGCTACCTGGTGTAAAGTCTGCTGGCGAAGGAAATGCGGGGTTTTATGTTCGTGGTGGAGGTGCAGATCAAAATTTAATACTATTAGATGGCGCTCCTGTTTACAATGCATCTCATTTATTAGGTTTCTTTTCAGTTTTTAATTCAGATGCTTTAAAAGACGTAAAACTATACAAAGGAGGTTCTCCTGCTCAGTTTGGAGGAAGGCTATCATCTGTTATGGATATTCAAATGAAAGAAGGAAACTCAAAAAAACTAGCAGTGAGTGGTGGAGTTGGTTTAATTTCTTCAAAATTAACAATTGAAGCGCCAATTGTAAAAAACAAAGGGTCTTTCATTATTTCAGGTCGTAGAACTTATGCAGATCTATTTTTAAAAGCATTCAAAAACAGTACAGATCCACAAAAAATTAATTTATCAAAATCAACCTTATATTTTTATGATTTAAACTTAAAAGCAAATTATAGACTCGGTAAAAAAGATAGAGTTTTTGTGTCTGGTTATTTTGGTAGAGATAAATTCGGGTTTTCTGATCAATTTGGATTTGATTGGGGTAACATAACCGGAACTGCTAGATGGAATCATATCTTTTCAAAAAAATTATTTTCAAATACATCATTCATCTTTTCAAATTACAATTACAAAATTAATTTTGGTGCAGATGAAAATACATTTGAAATAGGATCCGAAATTCAAGACTATAATCTTAAACAAGATTTTGATTACTATTTAAATGCAAAAAATACAATTAAATTTGGTGGAAATTTAGTTCACCATACTTTTAAACCTGGAGAAATTGAAACCGGTTCAGGGATTGATTTCACCTTAAATGATATTTCAGAAAGGTATTCTATTGAATCGGCTTTATATCTTTCAAATGAACAAAAGGTTAATACAAGACTTTCATTAATTTATGGTTTACGTTTTTCTAGTTTTAGTCAAGTTGGACCAGGTGATATTTATGATTATAATACTGCAGGTGAAATTACAGACACCACAACTTATAAAGATTGGGAAAATGTAGCGACTTACAATGGCTTGTCTCCACGTTTTTCTGCCAGCTATTTATTAAATGAAAAAAGCTCTATCAAAGGATCATTTGCTAGAACATATCAATATTTACATTTAATATCAAACTCCACTTCTTCTTCTCCAACTGACATTTGGTTGCCTTCATCAAATAACATTAAGCCTCAGATATCTGATCAAGTTTCAATAGGGTATTTTAGAAATTTTAAAAATAATTTATTTGAATTTTCTGTAGAAACATATTACAAAAAAATGCAAAATACTATTGATTACAGAGATGGTGCAGAAGTAACATTAAACCCTACAGTTGAAGGGGAATTACTATATGGAGAAGGAAGAGCTTATGGTGTTGAATTTTTAATAAAAAAACGTAGAGGTAAATTTACTGGTTGGATAAGTTATACATTATCAAAATCGGAAAAATTATTTGAAGACATTAATAAAGGAGGTTGGTTTCCAGCAAAACAAGACAGAGTACATGACGCTTCTGTTGTAGCTATGTATAAGTTAAATGAAAGGTTAACTTTTTCTGCAGCTTGGGTATATTATACTGGTGCTGCTGTAAGTTTCCCCGAAGCTAAATACGAAATTGATGGTCAAGTTGTAAATTATTACTCTGAAAGAAATGGATATAGAATGCCTGACTACCATAGATTGGATTTAGGTATTACTCTAAAAAACAAAAACTATAAACTTATTAAAGATGTAGAAACTGGTAAAGAAATGAAAATCCCAAAACGATTTGAATCTTCTTGGAACTTCTCAGTTTATAATACTTACGCAAGAGAGAATGCATATTCTATAACGTTTGATACTAACGAGACTACTGGTTTAACAGAGGCTACACAAATCGCTTTATTCAAAATTATTCCTTCAATTACTTACAATTTTAAATTTTAGTATTATGATTATTCAATTAAAATCAATTTCAAAAATTTTATTCATTTTTAGTTTAACGCTATCTATTTTCTCTTGTGAAAAAATAATTGATATTCCTTTAAATGAAAGTGCTCAGAAAATAGTTATTGAAGCCTCAGCATCTAACTTATTAGGAGATAGTTATGTTTTTTTATCAAGAACAGCAACACTGTATGGTCAAGATATTTTCGAAAAAGTTAATAATGGAACTGTAAAAATCACAGATAAAGATGGTGTACAAACAATTTTCACAGAAGATGGTACAGGAGTAGGAAAATACACACACCCTACTTTTATTGTAACACCTAATAATGAATATGTATTACAAGTAACTATTGATGACCAAGACTATTCTGCATCAAGTACAACACAAAGTTTAACTGAGATAGCTTACATTTACTCAGTAAAAGTACCTAATGAGGGATTTGCTCCTGGCGGTGGACCAACAGGTCAAAACGACTCAATTAACTTATTATTTATGGCCTATTCTGATAATGTCAATGAAAAAAATTATTATCGCTTTAATATTTACACAAATGGAGAACGAAATAAACGTGTAAATATAACTGATGACAAAGTAACTAACGGTCAAAACATTGAAGCACCTTTCTTTGACTCTTACAAATCTAAAGATACTGTTGTAGTTGAAATGGTTAATATGGACAAGGCAAATTATACATACTTTTATTCTTTAGCTAATTCGTCAAGCGGAGGACCTTTTAGCGCTACACCTGCAAATCCTGTTAGTAATATTGATAATGGAGCGTTGGGTTATTTTGGTGCTTACCTTAAAGATACCTTAAGTATTATAATTCCATAATAATTAAAGAGTCGAAACAACGAAATAGTTCTTAATAAAAAGAAACTAATTAAAATGTGGGTTTATAGGAAAATGGGCAAAAGCTTTGTATTTACCACCTTGTAAACTCATATATTTTTCCCAAATTGAATTACCTTCAGTATCCATAATACTTTCTGCACTTAATATATCAGAAACTAACCAGGCGTTTTTATCTAGTTCATCTTCTAATTGATGTATAGCCCATCCAGAATATCCAAGAAAGAATCGTACTGACTTTTCTTTAATTAATCCTAATTTTGCTCTTTGAACAATCTCTTCAAAGCTACCACCAGAGTATATATTTCCTACCACATGAACAGAGTTATCTATTTCATCACCTAACGTGTGTAAAAAATATAAATAATTACCTCCTACAGGTCCACCTTTACTAACTTTAGTTAATGATATATCAAAATCTACTAGCTCATCAATTTCAATATCTAAATATTTATTCAAAACAAAACCAAAGCTTCCTTCTTCATTATGTTCACAAAGTAAAATAACAGTTCGACCAAAATCATCATTATCAACAAAAGGTTCAGTAATTAAAACACGCCCTTTTTTTGGACTTAATTTATTATGTACTTTTAAATCTATCAAATTGTTTAGAAATTATTGGTTACCTTTTTACAAAGGTGCTTAAATTAAACAGTATTATCAATAATATATGATTGTTTAAGAATTTTTCTTCCAAACATGTGCGCCATCCTCAAAAATTTCTTTACCAAATATTGGGACTTTTAACTTTATTTCTTCTACTAAATATCGACAAGCATCCATTGCTTCCTGTCTATGAGCTGAAGATGTAAACACAAACAAGCATAACTCTCCAGCTTTAACAATACCTTTACTATGATAAATATGCATGCATGTTAAATCAAACTTTTTAAATGCCATTTCTCGAATCGTATGAAATTCTTGATTAGCCATTTCTTCATAAGCTGAATACTCAATAGCTACTACAGTTTTATCATTAATTACATCAGCTCTAACTTGACCTAAAAAAATATCATGTGCTCCAATATTTGTTTTCACTTGATGATGTGCAATAGATGATGCAATTTTCTCAGGAGAAATAGCGCCTTCTATAAAAACTTGTTTTATTTTATTTGGTGTCTTAATATTACTCATAATTAAATAATTAATGCTGTAGGATAATACTACCGAACAAATTTACGAATTAAAATAGTATTTCATTAACCTACTCCACCCTCAACATTTATTAAATTAGTAAAATTGTATTCAGCTTTTAAAAAATCTATGGCAACTTGACTTCTCCCTCCTCTTTGGCAAACGACATAAATAGTATCCTTTTTGGGGATTTTATTTACATTATCATCTAATTCATCTAAAAGAATATTTAGTACCGTTTTATTCTCCACCTTAGGTGTTTCCCACTCTTCTCTAACATCTAAAACAAATGTAGAACTAGGTAGTTTTTCTAAATCAATTTTTGTAAACCCTTCATTATATATTTCACATGTCAATGAATAATCAAATTCTTCAAAATCATAAATAGAATTAATTCCAATGTCAGATAAATTAGCTGATTTATTTATTTTTAATTGTAAAAAAGAAGGGTCTAATGAATTATAAATCAATAATTCTCCAGACATTACTTTACCAATCTCTAAAATCATTTTCAATACTTCATTAGCCTGCTGCGTTCCTATAATCCCAGGTAAAACACCAATAACACCTACTTCAGAGCAAGAAGGCATTGAACCTAATTCTGGAGGATTTGGAAATAAGCATCTATATGTTGGACCATTTTTATAATTGAATACTGACACTTGTCCTTCAAACTTATGAATTGCACCATAAACTAAAGGCTTGTCAGTAAGAACGCAAGCATCACTTACCATATAACGTGTAGAAAAATTATCTGTACCGTCTACAATGATATCGTATTGCTTAAATAAATCAATTGCATTTTCGTTAGTCAATTCAAGATCATAAGCAATAACAGTTATTAACGGATTCTGTGCTTCTAGCTTTAGTTTAGCCGTTTCAGATTTTGATTTACCAATATCATCAACACTAAATAAAATTTGTCTTTGCAAATTTGATTCATCTATTACATCAAAGTCAACAACACCTATTTCACCCACACCTGCCGCGCCTAGATATTGTAAAACAGGACAACCTAGTCCACCTGCTCCAATAACCAAGACTTTTGCTTGTTTTAGTTTTAATTGCCCCTTAACGCCAACCTTATCTAATAATAAGTGTCGACTGTAACGGTTAGTGTCTTTTTTTGATAATTCCATTATATCATTTCAATTATAAAGTATACTAAAACGAACTTACCAATCGATAGGCATATAATCTTTTAAGAATTTCCCACTCCAATGTTTACCAGAATTTATCCCATCAATTAATGGATCTAAAACTCTTGCTGCACCATCAACAATGTCTAATGGTGGTTGAAAATCATGCGTATCAACTTTTTCTTTAGCCAATTGAACTGGATCTTCATCTGTCACCCAACCTGTATCTACAGCATTAATAAACACACCATCTTTTTCAAATTCACCACTTGCTGTATGCGTTAACATATTTAAAGCAGCCTTAGCCATATTGGTATGTGGATGACGAGATATTTTATGAAACCTATGAAATTTACCCTCCATAGCAGACACATTTATAATGTGCTTCATTCCCGTTTGTTCTTTACGCATTAAATTAGATAATCTATTACAAAGTACAAATGGCGCTATTGAATTTACCAATTGCACTTCCATCATTTCTAATGTTTCTATTTCACCTAATTTTAAACGCCAACTATTTGATGTTCTTAAATCAACTTGTTGTAAATCTACATCTAACTCACCTTCTGGAAAAACTTCTTCTGCCTTCAATGAATTATCAAAACTATAGGGGATTTGAGATAATTTTGCTGAAGAACTTAATCCAATCCCTGGTTGTTTACCATGCCAAGTGACTGGTAGGTTTTTTTCATCTGAAATATTTTCAGCCAATGTATTTAACTCTTGAATACAATCATGATGATCTTTTAATAAATCTTTTGCAAAGTCAGGTAGTTCAGAAATTGGCGTTTCTTCTTTATCCATTAAATGTTTAAAGAATCCTGCTGGTCGTCTAACCGTTTGAGCCGCATTATTAATTAATATGTCTAATCTTTTATATTTCATTTCAATGAAATTACAAAAAATCTCTACACTTGGAATATGTCTTAAATCTAATCCATGAATATGTAGTCTATGCCCCCATTCTGTAAAGTCTTCTTCTTTTGAAAAACGTAAAGCGCTGTCCACAGGAAAACGAGTCGTTGCAACTACAGATGCACCTGATCTTAATAAAATTAATGTAATATGATAACCAATCTTTAATCTTGAACCAGTAACGACAGCAACCTGTCCACTTAAATCCGCAGTTTGATATCTTTTGGCATAATTAAAGTCACCACAATCAGAACACATAGTGTCATAAAAATGGTGAAGTTTGTTGAATTCAGCTTTACACACATAGCAATTTCTTGTACTTTCCAAAATGGGAGTATCAGTATCTTCCGCTTTAGGCATTTCCAAAAACTTAGGCGCTACAAAAACAGAATCTTCTCTTGCGGATCTAATTCCAGTAAATTTTCGTGCGTGTTTATCACGTTCAATCATTTTACGCTTAGCTGCTTTTTTAGCATCCTTTCTACGTTTTTGAAATTCATCTTTATCAGGTCTAGATAATTTTCCTGCTGCAGTTAACAACTCAACTCTTTTGTCTTCATCAATCTCAAATAATTGATTCGTATCAGACAAAAGACTTTGCAAAACTTCTATTGCTTTATCAATGTCTTGTTGATTTAATTTATCTAACTTTTCCTGTTCGCTCATTTCAAAATAATTGAATGACAAAGATAAGTTTTTTATGTTAATTTTCTTTAAAACAACACCAAGTATAAATTCAGTTTTTTATCATCAAAAAAAGGAATAAACAACAATAACTAGTAAAATGATAGTCAACTAAATGATAGATTAATACTCAATTCCAATACAGTTTTGAAAACCTCAAAACCTTTAATCTATATGGTTTTATTTAATTTAGATTAATTATAGTTTGTAATTAATGTGTGTCATTATATATTTTCTCACCAGCATTAATTTCAATATCTAAAAAATTTTCACTTGGGGGAATTGTACAATTATATCCAATAGTGTAATGACAATAAGGATTAAATGCATAATTAAAATCTAATATATAAGTTTTACCTTTAGGAATAGTTGTTTCAACATATCGTCCACCACCATATGTTTGGTTACCGCTTGTCAAATCTGTAAAGGGTATAAAAATGTAATCTTTATACTTGTCCATTTTCATTAATCTTATACTTTGATAGATCGGTAATTTAAACCGTTTACCCATTAATTTAAACTTTAAATAGCCATATCTTCTAAATTTTTTATTTTCACCTCTTGAGGTTAACATGTCAAATTCTTTACCAATTGATATTTTAACTTTACAAGTTACTTTGTAAGCTTCATTTGGCTCAAAATAATTAAGGTGAGTGAATTTCAAAGCCATTGCATCTGGGAGAATAGACAAAGCTGTATCTCCAAAATCTATATCTACAGATTTTCTATGTGCCAATAATTCATTACTATAATCATTCTGGCAATATGCGAATGCGCTTGTGAAAATTAAGGTATAAAGTAAAATTGTATTTTTCATAATTATGATTTTAATACAAAACTAACAATTTAAAAGAATAAGAAAAACAAAAACACTTTAGCTATCTAAATTACTACTCAACCACCTTTTATAAACATTCACATCCATTCCTTTATTGTTTGCAATTTCTTCAACCTGGTCTAACTTTACTTTTCCTACGCCAAAATATTTTGATTGAGGATGTGCAAAATAAAGGTGACTTAATCTTTCTTCATTAAGTATACTTTTAACAAACTAAGGAAAGGCTAGATATAAATATTAATGAATTAACAGAAAACATAATTCAATTTTTTTATGAAAAATAAAAAGTAACTTAATCCTCTTTATTTGTCAGAGTATATTACTTTTGTTTAAAAAATAAGTCGAAATGGTAAACACTATTAAATCAAGGTTTTCAATTAAAGATGTTGAAAATCTATCTGGAGTAAAAGCGCATACTATAAGAATATGGGAAAAAAGGTACACACTTTTTGAACCCAAAAGAACAGAAACAAATATTAGATATTACACTACAACTGATTTAAAAAAAATATTAAATGTTGCGTTCTTAGTTGAAAAAGGAATGAGAATATCAAAAATATCAAAACTAAACAATGAAGAATTAAGAGAATCTATTGTCTTAGAAATATCAAATTCAACAACATCAAACAGCTACGAAAATTCAATTTTACTAGCCATGATAAATTTTGATCAGTTTCAATTTGAAACAATTTATAATACCCTTACAACTGAATTTTCATTTCGAGAAATATTTAATGACTTATTTATTCCACTTTTAAATAAAATTGGTTTACAATGGCAATCAAACACTATCACACCAGCTCATGAACATTTTATTTCAAACTTAATTTATCAAAAACTGCATGTCAATATTGAGAAGGTTAGCCAAACTGAAATAGCTAAAACAGACAAAATATTCGTATTATTTTTACCCATGAATGAGATTCATGATTTAGGCTTATTGTACATCCAATACGAGTTAAATTTAAAAGGGTATAAAACAATTTATCTTGGAAATAGTGTACCTATAGAAAGTTTGGAATCAATAAAAGACTTATATAACAACATTACTTACATAAGCTATTTCACAATTTATCCTGCTATAGATCAGGTTGAGAATTACTTAGGAAATTTTAACGATAGATACCTCCAAAATGATAATGAATTATGGATACTAGGTAGAAACACATCAGTACTAACTAGCTCTAACACAGTAAAAAACATAAGACCATTTAAAGACCTAAAATCTATTTTAATAACTATATAAAATAATATTGATTAACTTTTGCAAGTAAAAGTTAAACAAA
>Ga0308008_1000180_pt1 | contig 31163 bp, 48 predicted proteins | sample Neamet125_FD_203140 | JGI IMG/M metagenome (GOLD analysis project Ga0308008, IMG submission 203140) | Marine microbial communities from water near the shore, Antarctic Ocean - #125 | ecosystem: Environmental > Aquatic > Marine > Unclassified | place: Southern Ocean | collected 2014-07-24
AGACTTCCAAACATTTAACGATTCTTGGTTCTTACACTCAATAGATAATGGAAATTTCTCTCTGGCAGCTCTAGCCATTATTAAGTCCTCACCACCTGCACCCATAGAACGACTTTCTATATCTTCCTCATGTATGCCTAGTGTAGTAATTAATAAATCCCTAATTTGTTGCTGGAATTTACGACCTTTATGCTTTGCTGAAGAAGGTTTCATGATTCCTCCCCATAACTAGCTTTACAATACCAACAATAAATTCTGGTCATATAAGACACGTCTTTAGTTTTGCACTTTTTACATTCTTTTATTTTAAGTTTCTTCATAATGTGGACTTTCCTCCCATAATTCTTGGCATTTTTCCTGCCCTAGATTTTGATTATTAGCAATTTCATGAAAATATTTAAATTCATTACCCTTTAGGTGTAATGCTCTATGACAACCTGAACATAAAGAAATTACGTCCTGATCGCCACTTCTTAAAGACATGCCACGTAAACTGTAGAAAGGTTTTAAAAGGTGGTGTACTTGAATTTCATCAGCACACCGACCTTTATTAAACTCCTCCAAGATACAACTTAGCTCTGATACCCATACCAAGTGTTTCTTATTGACATACCTCTTAGATTTAGACTTGTAAGATTTACCAGTCTTAAAATTAGAGCTAGAAGGGTATTTTGTCTTCATAAGGCTCTCCACTAATAGCTGTGTTGTCTAAATCTTCAGTTTGTTGTAAGTGTTTAAATGCTCCAGTAGACCCTCTACTATAATTCATTAAAAACCATTGGAGTTTTTGGTCTGGAGTCCAAGCAACAAACCTATTAACACATGCTTGCAAGATAATAGACCAATCTCTCCCCACTAATTCCGCAACATCATGCCCACCTGCTTCAACTATTGGTGCTTGTTGGCTAGTTTGTGGTTGTTGTGGTGCTGTTGGTTGTGGAATCATGGGTACTGGAGTCTGTGGCACACTATCTTCATTAATAACTGTAAACCTATTAATATAAAGATTATTGAACTTATCTGCCCATGTATCAATTTCAACCACCATGCCAACATTTAAATCGCTAGGTCTTTTATCTGGATTGCATAAAAACTTTCTTGCGTCTGTACTGGTTATTTTATAATTTTTACCTGCTGGATATCCTAGAGAAGGGTTTGCTGGTGTCGGTGGTGTGATTTCTTGTATTGTTATCTGCATCTTAAACTCCTAATTTGGTGCGAATCGAAGGAGTGAACAACGATTCGCATAAAAAAATTAAACTTCACTCGTTTATTATTTCCATTCCTTCGCAAAGTCATGGGTATAATTATTTAAATTTATTATTTGCAAGAAAATACTTTTATCTCTCATATAAGTTTCTGTTCCATAAGTTCTGGTCATTATCTCGCCAGTATCTCGGTCTATAATCACCACCATACGAGGGAAAGGGTTGCCACCACCTTGTAAAATGCACTCCATATATGCCAATAGCTGTAAATTTTGCTTATTTGACATGTCAGGGTACTTTTTATAATTGGCAACAGAGCCAGTTTTCCAATCTAATAGCACTCGCCCTCTATTTTTAGTTAAAATACATTCTAAGTCATATTTTCCAGAATATTTGTGTTCATGGTTATAAACTAATTGCTCACTAGAAATTACGGATTCAACATTTTCATCAAACCATGCTATGCCTGCCCTCTGCATTTTAGCAATGCTTTCGTCTTTTTGGTCATATACTGGTTTAATACCTTTAGAATACTGCTCTAAGGTAAAATGTACTGCTGTTCCTCTTTCTGCTGCTTTTTTCCATACATCAGCGGATTTTTTACTAATATCTTTAATAAAGGATTCAACGTCTTTTTTATATTGCCATGAATACAGTTTATTAAGTTCTATTTCCTCCATAAAAACCTCTCTCATGCCCTTGCGAGCTGCCATTGATCCAATATTAAAACTGCCAAGCACACTAAAATGGCTTGTAACACTTCTAACTGGTGTAACTGTTCCATCTACTGCTATAAATTGGTATTTATGGGTTGGCTCATGAAAAGTAAGCATTGAGCCATCTGGGTATAATTTTTTTTCTAATTTATTTTCCATTATATTTCCTATTGTAAGTTTAAATTATTTTTTTCTTTTCTTAATAGCTCATGCAATTTATTATTCCATATGCGTTTAAAGTCGTCATCTTGCGCCTTATCTTTTGCTTTTATTAAATTATCTATACGTCTATTTAATGGGCTATTAACTTCTATAATCATTTTTCTAATCCTTTTTCTAACTTAAATTGTGCTATTTCTTTATCTCTTTCTACTTCAAATTCTTTTTCTATTTCATCTAAACAATCAGGGCACAAATAAGCGTCATTAAATGGTATTCTATTAATAAATTTAAGACTGCCAAAGCTAATGTCATCACCGCAATCAACACATAAATCAGGTGATTGCTGTTCTATAGATTTGCTCCAAGTCATTATCCATTCTCCTTTGTTGAACATTCTGCACAGCAATCCACATCTACTATATTATCCCATGCAAAATGATAATCATCAGTAGTAATTTCGTTTGTATTAAAAACTTCATTACACACATGACATTGTATTGTTTCTTTTTCTGTAATATTAATTATGTACTCACTCATTATATATTCTCCTTATCCTGGTCTATTAATATTTTATCTATTAATGCGCTACATTCTGAGAGAGTTTTTAATAAGTCTTTACTCCATATCTTTTCATTTTGTAGCTTGTATGCTAGTAATGATTGAATAGAATTAACTTTAGCACCTATTAATAGGTCATCTAATTCCTCTAATCCATTTGCCATTATTCACCCTCCTCTAATTCAAATGATACAATAACTTTAGTATCATAATGATTAGCTTTCTTTTTCCAATAATTTAGATGTTCGTATAAATCAAAACTATCGTATACGTTCTCTTGTTGGTATACTATAGTTGTTTTAACTAGTGGCTTTTTATAGTCTACATGCCTTTCCAACTTCTCATTATATTTAGATGTCGTTGTTTGTACTGTTTTAATTATAAAGTTTTGTATATTAATACCCATTATTTCACTCCTTATTTAATATTATTGTTTATAAAATATTCTACTTCTTGTGCTCTACTATAATTATCAACAAAATTATCTAGCCATTTATTTTGCTCATCTGACATATTGTCTTGATAAATTTGCTCATCGGCACTTATTATTTCTTTAATGCCATTCTTTTTGCACCATGCAATATAAATGTCATCTAATGTACTTAATATTTCCATAATTCACTCCTTATTATCTTATTACAAAGCCTTCTAAATGAAGGTTTAAAGGCACTTAAAACGGGTTTAAATGCCCTTCAATCTTAATTTAGATGTATGCTAGTAGTAATATAAATGCACTCCATATAATAACTGCGCTTATAACTATTTTACACATTACAGTTGACCAACAATTATATTTAAACATTTTCACTTTTCCTTTCATAAATAAATAAACCCATAAAGAATACACCTAGTAAAAACTCCATTAATAGAATGTATTCAACAAAGCCATTATTAACAGTATAAACAAGGGTATAGCTTGCCATTGCATGAAATAAAGCTATAAACCCTATTATAAAGTATATTGTTGATTCTCTCATTATTTAACCCCTTTATTTTTTATTATTGGTGCATTGTATATACTAGATTGTTTATTCGCTTCTTTTATTGCTTCATTATAAGAAACATCAAAAGCCCTACCATTAGACATGCCCCACCCATTAGATTCATAAGAATTAAGAGCAACATTATATGTTTTATTGCTCCAATGTTTTTCTATAACAACTTCATATTTCATTAGTTTGCCCCTTCTGTTATTTCTTCATAATCAACATTAGCATCATTTACTAAATTTGTTTCTTGATTTGCTTTATCTAGTGCCATGTTTTCTGCATCGTTTATATTATCTGCTTTAACTTTGTAAACATTAGAGTAATCTACTCTAATTCTAATTAGATATTCTTTCATTAGTTTGCCCCCTTATATTTTTTTAAAGTTCCCTTATCTTTTGATTCTATAAATTCTTCACCAAAAGCAAATGCAAAAATTTGTTTTCGTTCTTCTTTAGAAAATAACTTAGTATCTTTTTTATTTTTTAATATTTCTATAATCTGTTTTTTTGTTAACATTAGTTTGCCCCCTTATCTGTTGTATTATAACTCCATATCATGCCAACAACATTTACATAATCAACATTATCAATCGTTGTTATATTTGTTTTCATATAATTTAAATCTTCAAGAAATTCCTTTTCTTCTTCTCGAACTTCTCCATTATCTGAAATACAATCTAATTGATATTGATAAAACTTGTTAAAGTTCTCTTCAGTAAACAATGGACAAACCCAACCATTCCATTTCTTGTCCTCTTTATGAACTAGACATTTAAAGGGTTGCCCTTCTTCTATGCTTACTATTCTATGGTTATAATCTTTAATTGATTGCATTGATTCACTCCTTATTATTAAAGAGGGCTTTTACACCCTCTATATTATTAAACTGTTTCTAATTGATTTTCTAATTCATATTCATAAGAATCAGGAGTCCAATTATAAAACAGATCTTGTTCTATTTTAAATATTTTATAATCAGTATAACCACCCCTTACATCAGCCCCATTATGAATAGATAAAGCTATATATTCACAGTCATAAATATCACCTATATAAATACCCATAATTGTTTGAGATAATACACAATCTTCATTATAACTATTAAAATGGCTAGCTTTTACATCTCCATTTATACCATTTACTAAATAAACTAATTCCTCTTCCATAAATTGACTAACAGCATCAGAATCAGAACCATAAACATTTATATCTTCTAAATATGTTTTTAATAACTTAGTTTTTTCATGGTCATAAATTACACTTTCATTTAAATGGTGAAATAAACTTTTAGTAATTTCAGCATCATAAACATTATCAGCATTTTTATTACCTATATTTATGCAATCTTCACTATTAAAATCTTCTAATGTTTTCTTTTTGTTATGTTGCCAATGTCTACTAGAATCACCCCCACTATCTAACATATGAGTTCCTGTTGATTCTGTTAGCATGTTATAAATTATATTTTCTGTTGTATTAGTATTCATTGTGTTTCACTCCTATTTAGTTATGGGAAAATTCCCACTATGTGAACAGCTTATTTTATATTTAAACATAGTACAAGTTTTATTTTACTTAATGTGAATAATAATTTATAACACTATATATAAAGGGAGTTTTAAACATGCAAATAATTAAGAATATATTAAAAGATAATAATTTAAACCAGGTGCAACTTTGTAATGAATTAAAAATATCACCGGCGCTGCTTTCGGCAATCATGCACCAGAATAGAAACATATCCATAGCATTGGCGCATAAAATACACAGTAAATATAAAATAGATTTTAAAGAACTGTTAGACAGGAGCGATGCCAATGAGTAAAGACAGTAATATTTGGTTTCCATTATATGCGGACAGTTTCCTGTCGCATACACTACATTTAAATAATACTAGTCTAGGGTGCTATATTAAGTTATTAACAGTATGCTTTTTGCAAAAAGATTGCCATTTACAAGTAAGAAATTTGCATAAAATATGTGGATACTCAAAGGGGATTAAGTGGGAAGCAATGTGGAATAATGATTTAAAAGACTTCTTTATATATAGCGAAGATAAAACAAAGGTAACTAATAAAAGACTATTAGAGGAGTTCAAAAAAATACAGTTGTTGAAAGTCAAGCGTAGTGAATCAGGAAAGCGTGGCAATGCTAAAAGATGGGCAAGCAATAAAGAAAGTATTATCGCAAATGCGATTCCTTTGAAGTCGGAAAGCTATCACTATAAAGAGTTAGAGTTAGAAAGTATAAAAGAAACTCAAGAAAAGAAAAGATTAGAGAATGTAAGATTTAATGCCAATATGTTGAATAGTAATGTTTAGGGCATGATATAATTAATACGGAGTTAATCCTTGCTAAAAAAGAGCTATAAAATAACATGGCATAGTTTACCTTTAATAATTGGCATAGGTGATAGCTACCAGTTACTGGTTAGGGCAAGCCACCACCACTTAAAACTCTTCCATTGGCATTAACTAGCATTAAGTTAGATGTTATTGACTAGGTGCATAACAACCTAGCTAATTAATTACTGTTTAGGTGCTAGGATAGGTAATGAGGCTCATTCAATCTTTTTTGATTTGAGATTTTTTCAACCGACCGAGTGGGGGGTGGGTGTAGTGGTGGGGATAAAGTACTACTACCCACACTTAATAATCAAACTCTGTGGGGTGTTGACTTGTATGAGTTTTGTAATATATTATAGAAAGAAAATTAGAACTTGCCATTTTGTAAATAATAATATAAAAAAACAAAAAGGGAACAGGTATGGAAGTTAAAGTACAGAAGGACTTAGGTGGCAGACCTATCTTTAAACCGACACCAGAGCAGGAGAAGGTATGTTCATTGGGAGTAGGGTTTGGATTAACACATGTGCAGATAGGGAAGTTAGTGGGTTGTGATCCTAAGACGTTGAGGAAACATTTTGGTCATGCATTAGAAACTGGTAGGGAAAGATTGACTATGGATATTGGTAGTCAGTTGTATAAGAAAGCAATGAATGGTGATACGATTTCTGCTATATTTTTGGCAAAAACTAAGGGTGGCTTTCAGGAAAAGGTGGAGCATGAGGGAATACCTAATCAGATTAGTGTAAGCTTTTCGTTAGACCCACCAAAAGATATGACTGTGATAGAGGGTGAAGTAACTGATAAAAGGGTTGAGTAATGCATGTAACTATTCCGTATACACCAAGACCTTTACAGGCAAGCTTACATCAGAATAATAAAAGATTTAAAATCTGTGTGTCGCATAGACGTTGGGGAAAGTCTGTGTATGCTGTTACCGAGTTATTACGTAGGGCATTAGAGTTAAAAACAGAACGTAGTGATGGCAGATATGCTTATATTGCTCCCTACTACCGACAAGCAAAAGCTGTGGCTTGGGATTATCTTATGTATTATACGAGAGATATTCCTGGAACTAAAATCAATCAATCGGAGTTAAGAGTTGATTTATTAAATGGTAGTCGTATTCGCTTATACGGAGCAGGGGATGATCCAGATGCTTTGCGTGGTATTTATCTTGATGGCGTAATACTTGATGAGTATGCCGATATGAGTCCGAGAATGTGGGGAGAGATTGTAAGACCTGCGCTTGTGGATAGAAAAGGTTGGGCTATTTTTATTGGAACTCCTAAAGGAAGAAATCAATTTTGGAGATTGTATGAAGATGCAAAACATGATCCTGATTGGCATAGAGTAATATACAAAGCTTCAGAAACTAAAGTTGTAGATCAAAAAGAATTAGAAGCTGCTAAGAAACAAATGGGTGAAGATGAATATATGCAGGAATTTGAATGTAGTTGGGCTGCAGCTATTAAAGGAGCATACTATGGCAATATGGTTATAGATGCAGAACAAGATGGTAGAATAACTAAAGTAGATTATGATGAAACTTTGCCTGTGCATGTCGCATGGGATTTAGGAATATCCGATAGTTGTGCGTTATGGTTTTTTCAAGTTACTATGGGAGAGATAAGAATAATTAATTATTATGAAAGCGGTGGCGTAGGCTTAGATCATTATGTAAAAGTTATGGAAGAAATGCCCTATACCTACTGGGGAGATGATTATTTGCCCCATGATGCAAAGGTAAGAGAACTAGGAACAGGAAGAACAAGAGCAGAAACTTTAATTAATATGGGCAGAAAACCTAGAATAGTCCCTATGCATAAAGTAGATGATGGAATTAATGCTGCACGATTACTGCTAGGACATTGTTATTTTGATCAAGAAAAATGTGAAAATGGTCTTAATGCTTTAAGAAATTACCAAAGAGAATGGGATGATGTAAAAAGAGTATTTAAAAGAAACCCTCTTCATAATTGGGCTTCACATGCAAGCGACAGCTTTAGATATCTTGCTATGGCGTATAAAAATATAAAACCAAAAGAAAAAGCAAAAGACCCATTAGAAGAATTATTAAAACAACCAACACTTGACGAACTTGTAGAAATGCATTTAAAATCACAGAAAAACAGAGGGCAACCAAGAATATAATGTTTAGCGGTGAAAAATATGATGGTAATTACAAGAAAATGGATTATACTTTTTATGAAATGTCAAATAAATTAGAAAAAAAAGCAAAAAGCAAATTATCTAGGAAAAAAATACATGGCAAGCGAAGACACAAGAGCTAAATTAGAACTTAGACAAGGTACTGCTCAATATTGGCATATAGAACTAGAAAATGCTGATAAAACGGAAGAAAATTGGCGTAGAAGAGCTAGAAAAGTTATAGAACGCTACAGAGATGAACGCAATGTAGACACTTATGGCGTAGGTGCAGAAAAAAAATTCAATATATTATGGGCAAATACAGAAACTTTAAAAGGTGCATTATTTGCTAAAATGGCTAAACCTGACGTAAGAAGACGTTTTCCTGATAATAACCCAGTAACTAAAGATATAGCTAGAGTATTAGAAAGAACATTAGAATATGCTAATGACGTATATAATGCTAACAAACCTATTGAAGCAGCATTAGAAGATTATTTATTGCCTGGACGTGGCGTAGTATGGGTAGTGTATGAGCCTACTTTTGTAAAAGAAACTGTGCAAATAGAACAAATTAATGAATTTGGCGAGCCTATTATTATAGAAGTAGAAGAAGAAAGAGTTGCTGACCAAAAATGTTATTTTGACTACGTGCATTGGGAAGATTATAGAGAAAACCCTTCAAAAAGAGCAGAAGATGTAACATGGAAAGCCAGAAGACATCTATGGACAAGAGATGAATTAAAAGATAAAGGATTTTCTAATGTTGATGATATACCTTTAAATTGGTCGCCTGATACGGGAGAAACAGAGTACGAAGCACAAGAAGTATTTAAAAGAGCAGAAATATGGGAAATATGGGATAGAGTTAAATACAAGAGGTATTATATTGCTAAAGGGTATGATGAAATTTTAAGAACTGACGAAGACCCTTATGAATTACAAAACTTTTTTCCAACTCCTACACCAATGATTTCTGTTAAAACAAATGATACAAGCGTTCCTATTCCTGAATTTACTTTGTATCAAGATCAAGCAGAAGAACTAGATAGAATCACAAGCCGAATAAGTAATCTAATTGAAGGTTTAAAAAGACGTGGTGTTTATGATGCTTCTGTACCAGAATTATCACACTTAGCAAACGCTGGTGATAATGACTTTATACCATCAGAAAACTTTTCATTATTAGCACAAAAAGGTGGTCTAGCTGGTGTGTTTCAACAAGAAGATATCTCCCCAATAAGCATGGTATTACAAGGACTATACACGCAAAGAACGCAAATATTAGAAATAATATACGAAGTTACTGGCATATCGGATTTATTAAGAGGTAATACTAAAGCTAGTGAAACAGCTACTGCACAGCAATTAAAAGCACAATTTGGTAGTATGCGTATGCGTAAAAGACAAGAAGAAATAGAGCGTTACATAAGAGATTTATTTAGAATAAAAGCAGAAATAGTTGCAGAGCATTACGAACCAGAAACATTACAAGCAATTACTGGCATAGAAGTAACACCTGAAATGGTAGAAATTATGCGAGATGATAAGCTTAGAATGTATAATATAGATGTAGAAACAGATTCTACAATATTTGCTGACGAAAATGCAGAAAAACAAACAAGAATTGAGTTTTTGCAAACTATGGGCTCTTATTTAGAAAAAGCAATAGCAATATCTAGTGCTAATCCTTTGCTTACACCTATAGCTTTTCAATCTTTAAGGTTTTTAATAGGTGCTTGGAAAGTTGGTAGAGAATTTGAAGAAATTATAGACCAAACAGAGCAACAAATTATGCAACAAATGCAACAACAAATGCAAGCTCCACCACAACCTAGTGAAAATGAAAAAATGACAGAAGCTAAAATACAAGGTGAGTTAATGCGTGAGAAAATGAAGCAAGAAGGAAAATTAGCTGATATACAAGCTAAAACTGGTGCAGAAATGACTAAAATACAATCACAAGCAGAGCTTTCAAGAGAAAGAAATGATTTAAAAGAAGATTTAGCTTTATTAAATTCAGACATAAAACTAGCAGAAAAGGCAATGGAATGAGCTATTTAAAAAATTACGATACAATTGATTGGACAGGCGGAGAAGAGTACATAAGTAAAAATAATCGTAGACGTACTAAATCTTTGCAAGTAATGTCTGATATAGAAGAATTTGTTAGTCCAGTAGACAAATCTGTTATAAGCAGTCGATCTGGGTTAAGAAATCATGAAAGACGACATGGTATTCGTCAAATTGGTAACGATTGGGCAGGAAAAGCAGAAACAAGTAGTGCAAAACCTGCTAATTGGCAACAATAAGTTCTTGAAAGGAACAAAAAATGGCGTTAGAAAGCACTCCTGAAATACAGGAATCAGCAGATACCCCAATGAGCCTAGATGCTGTATTGGAAAGTTCAATCGGCACTTCTTTAGACTCAGTTAAAGAACCAGAAGAAGCTCCAGTAGAAAATACTGAACAAGCTTCTAAAGAAGATTTAACAGTACCAGCAGAAAAACATACTTCTCCTGAAACACAAGTTGATGAATCTGAAGACTTGGATCAGTTAGCTACTGAACATGACGAAGATCAACCTGAAACTGAAGGTTCAGAAGAAAACCCTGACAATATAGAAGCGTCTGAAAATTCTACGGAATCCAAAATAGAAGCTCCTAAAAATTGGACAGAAGATGTAAAAAAGGTGTTTGAAACTTTACCAACTGAATCACAAGAATTTATGATTAAGCGTGATAAAGAAATGACATCTGATTACACTAAAAAGACACAAGAATTAGCGCAACAACGTAAAAGCATAGAAGCATTAGATGCAGTTATTCAACCAGCACGTCAAAGTATTCAAGCAACAGGGATAGGTGAAGCAGAATATATATCTCGGTTACTTAATGCTGACCATGCCTTGAGAACTGATCCTAAAAATGCCCTTCGACAACTTGCACAAGGTTACGGAATTAATTTGTCTTCCATGAATGAAGAAAGTGAGTCTTGGAATGATCCAGACCCACAATACGCCCAATTAATGCAACAAAACCAACAAATTATGGCAGAACTCAACCAATTTAAGCAACAAAATATACAAACAACAGTAACGCAGACAGAGCAAACAGTAGAGCAATTTTCTCAAAAAACTGGTGCTGACGGCAAATTAGCTCACCCACATTTTGACAAAGTAAGAGTTAAAATGGGTAATTTAATAGATGCTGGAGAAGCAAAAGGAATTGATGATGCTTATGTTAAAGCCGTTAGGTTAGATGATGATCTATACGCTGAAGCAATTAAAACATCTCAATTATCAGTTAAAAAACAGGAAGATAGCAAAAGGAAAGCAGCAGTAGATAAAGCTAGAAAAGTAAAACCTTCTGGTTCTGCTAACCCACCTAAAGGCTCTATTAAAACTACTGATTTGGATAGTTTGTTAATGACAAGTATTGAGGGAGCAGGATTTAGTGGCTAAATTGCAGGGCTTAATTTTTAATTAGGAAATAGATAATGGCATCTCCAAATAGTACATTTACAGAGATTGTTACTACCACTCTTGCTAATTACAGCAAGACAATGGCAGATAACATAACCAACAATAACGCCTTACTTAAATCAATAAGTGAAAAAGGCAACAAAATTGTAGCAGGTGGTCGTACAATCGTGCAAGAATTAGAATATGCGCAAAATGGTACAGCTAAATGGTATAGTGGTTACGAAGTATTAGATACTTCAACAAGTAACGTATTTACAGCAGCTGAATTTAATTATAAACAGCTTGCAGGTAATGTAGTTATATCTGGACTAGAGCAAGTAGAAAATTCTGGTAAAGAGCAAGTATTTAACTTACTTAAATCAAGAGTTAAAAATCTTGAAAAAACACTTAAAAACACTATGGCAACTTCTCTATACGCAGACGGAGCAGGAACTAATGGTAAAGATTTAGGTGGTCTACAATTATTAGTAGCAGACGCTCCAGCTAATACAGTTGGTGGTATTAATGCAGCAACCTACACTTTCTGGAAAAATCAAGTTTATGATTTTACAACCTCTTCAACAGGTGGTGCAGTAGCATCAGCAACTAATATACAATCAGGTATGAACGCTGCTTGGTTATTAGCAATTAGAGGTGCAGATAAACCAGATTGTATCGTAGCAGATAGCACATACTTCCAATTCTATTGGGCTTCTCTACAAACTAATCAAAGATTTACTTCTGATGACAAAGCAAGTGCTGGTTTTATGAACTTAATGTTTATGAACTCACCTGTGTATTATGATGATCAATGTCCAGCAGCCCATATGTATATGCTGAATACTGATTATCTATTCCTTCGTCCAGCTAAAGGTAGAGAGTTTACTCCTTTAGGGGAAAAGGCTTCTGTAAATCAAGACGCAATGGTGTTGCCAGTAGTTTGGGCAGGAAATATGACCTGTTCTAATCGTGCAAGACAAGTTGTTCTTAAAAACTAATAGAGAGGATTAAATAATATGTCTTATATTATAGGAATGGACGTAGCCGAAACAGGAATGACCCTAGATTTTCAACTAGGGCAAATAGGACAAGCTGTTGATGGTAAACTATATAAGTACGTTCAATATGATACTGGAGCAGGAAATGTTGTAGCAGTATCTGGAAATGTAGTAGGTTATTTAGCACCAAGTGGAGCTTCTGCTGGTGCAACTACTAAAGTTACTGCTGATGCAAGTGATACTGCAAAAGCAGGTGCTGGTGTACTTAATTCAGCCCCAGCAGATGGCGAGTATTGTTGGATTCAGGTAACTGGAGCAAGACAATTAACAACTGCTTTAACATCAGGCGCAGATGGCAATGCATTAACAGTAGGAACAGCAGATAACACACTTAAAGTGTCTGCCGCTGTTACTGATTCTATATGTGCAACTGCAATAGATGCAAGTGCAAAAATAGTAATGTGTCAATTTCCATTGTAGCATTATAATATGTAGAGGGTGGTTTATACTGCCCTCTATACTTAAAAGGAGAATACAATGTCAGAAACATCTAATTTAAGAGCAACTTTTTCTAAAAATGAAGATAATAGAGATGTTGCCGAAATTACAATTATTGGTGATCCAAACACTATGATTTATTATGTAAAAGATCATTCTGAAAGATTAAAAAAAGATTTTCCTAATGAATGGGCTGTATATTTTAAAGAAAAAAATATAAAAAAGATAAAAGAAACAGATTTAAGCATACTTGAATGTATGAGTGTAAACAAAATTAAAGCATTAGAATTAGAAGGTATTACTTCTGTAGAGCAATTATCTGAATTATCAGATGGTGCGTGTCATGGATTAGGTAAAGGCACACTAGATTATAGAAAAGAAGCAAAATCTTTTATGATGGAAAAACATAATATTAAACCATTGCAAGTGGTTGGCTCATGACATTACTAACAATATGCCAAGATGCAGCAAATGAAATAGGAGTTCCAGCTCCAAGTTCTGTTATAAATTCAGCAGATACTACTGCTATACAATTATTAGCAGCAACAAACCGAGAAGGTAAAAATTTAGTTACTGGTTATGACTGGGAAATATTAGTTAAAGAAGAAAACCACACAGCTATAGCAGCCGAAAGTCAAGGAGCTATGACTACTATTGCAGCAGACTTTGAAAGATTTAGTAATAATACTATGTGGAATAGGACTACAGATAGAAAGTTTTATGGACCATTAAATAATTCAGAATGGCAAACATTAAAAGGGTCAGTACAAAGTGGCATAACTAATTATTTTAGAATTAGAGGAGGGTTATTATTAATAAGCCCAGTTCCTACAGTAGGAAATTCTATTGTTTTTGAATACATTTCTAAGTTTTGGATTGATAGTACTGGTAATGGATTAGCTAACACCGACACATTTACAGCAGATAGTAATACTACAACATTAGACGAAGATTTAATAACTATGGGTGTAATATGGAGATTTTTAAAACAAAAAGGTTTACCATACGATAATCAATTACAAGAATATCAAATAAAAGCAGCAGAAAAACAAGCTAAAAATGGTGCTAAACCTATTATTAGAATGTCAGGAGCGTCAAGAATGTTCTTGCCAGTTAATGAGCCAGAAGGGAACTTTACACTATGAGGTATAATTATGGCAAGCCTAAGCCAAGCAAGCCTAAACCAAATAAACCAAAACCAAAGCCTAGAAGGAATTATTAATGGCTTGGTATGATGATTTTTTAGAAGGAGCTTCTGATTTAGCAAGTAAAGTTAAATATGATAATGTATTTGGGGAAACACCTGAATCTGGTAGTCTTATGGATATAGGGCAATCTTTATTAAATCCAAACTATGATCCTGAAGGTCGTTTATTAGGTAGGATTTTAAAAGATGCTCCACCTCCTGATATGTCTGATATATTAAATAATCCTGATAGTCCTAATGAAACTCCGCCTAATCCTGTGGATAGGTCAAATGAACCAGAACATGAGCCTTTTGTTGCTTCAGAGTATACTATGAATATGCCAGCAAAAATAAGAATGAATTATGGTGAACCACAAAAAAGAACAGAGGTAGGAAAAGTAGGAGGTTCCCCAGTAGAAACTTATGGAAAAAGGCAAAGATTACAATTAAATGCTAATACAGAAGAAGAAGAAGAAATGGCAAGATTAGCACAATATTTAAGGAATAGAGGGTAAATGAACAAAGAAAAAGAAAAAAGATTGGCTGAAGAATTAAAGAAAGAACAGTCTATTAAGTTTAGAGAAGGTAGTGATATGCCTATTACTTTAGCTATAAACCCTGACGAAGGTTATATTCGTGGCGAAGCAGGAAGCCAAAACTTACTTGTAAATGATGACGCTTCTGCAATTTTAGAAAAAGAATTAGAGCTTGATGACAATTTAAAAGCGTATTTAACACATGAGCTTCGTAAAGGTGGAGATGAAGCAACAGGAATACAACTAATAAATTCAAACTTTAATATTGGAGGATCAACAGATCATAACAAGGAACAAAGAGCAAATTTTTCTGGTCAAGCTAACACTCCTCTTGGTAATATAGAGATGAATTTAAATACTAATTTTGCTAAAAATAAAAATGGGGAAATTTTATATCGTTCCCCAGACGGAAAATGGAACGCTACTGGTTATACTAACTTTGAAGATGTTCAACATGCTAGTGTTGGATATAATACAGATAAGTTAAATATTAATTACGATACAGGTTTTGATGGAACCGAATATCTTGAAGGAGAATATAGTCCTAATGAAAATTTAAGTCTAAGAGGAGGCACTAATTTTGATGGAAAAAAAAATATTAGTGTTAAAGGAACTGTTCCTATATCTAAAAATTGGGTAGTTGATGCTCTTTTAAGGCGTACAGAAAACGAAGATGAAGATGAAAATGAAGTTTTATTTAATTTAAAAAGAGGGTTTAATAATTAATGGCATTTCAACCAACAGGTGAAAGTACAACAGTTCCAGCACCTATCGGTGGTCTAAATACTAGAGATGCACCTGATATGATGGAACAATCTGACGCAATACGTTTAGATAACTTTTTTCCAGGCAGTACAGATGTATCGCTAAGGAATGGTTATACAAGCCATGCAACAGGATTGCCTAGTACAGTACAATCATTAATGGCACATTCAGCAGGTTCTACAAATAAAATGTTTGCAGCAAGTGGTTCGGCTATTTACGAAGTTACAAGTGCAGGAGGAGTAGGATCACCAGCGGTTACTTCATTAAACAATGCTCAATTTCAACACGTTAATTTTACAACTTCAGGTGGTTCTTTCTTGTGGATTTGCAATGGAGCAGACGCACCTAGACATTTTAATGGAAGTTCTTGGGCTACACCTACAATAGGAGGAGTAACATCAAGTACAATTAATAATGTTACAGTATTTAAAGAAAGATTATTCTTTTGTTTAAATAATTCAATAAGTTTTGGTTACTTGCCTATTAATAGTGTTGCAGGAACAGTAGCAACATTTAATTTAGGTAGTGTATTTAACATGGGTGGAGTTATTCAATCAATAGGAACATGGACAAGAGATGGTGGCTCTGGTCCTGATGATTATATAGTATTTTTAAGTAATCATGGAGAAGCTGTAATTTATACTGGCTCTGACCCAGCAGATGCTGCAAAATGGGCTTTAGTAGGAACATTTAAACTTGCTAGACCTATTGGTAAAAGATGTTTTATTAACATAAATTCTGATCTTATTCTTATATCTGAACAAGGTTTTATGCCTTTATCACAAACATTAGTTACTGGAGAAAATGCTCCAGCAAAAGCTATATCGGATAAAATTAGTGGTAGTATACTAGATTCTGTTAATAATTTTGCTGGTACTTTTGGCTGGCAAGGAATTATTTATCCTAAAGGGCAGTATGGTTTATTTAATGTGCCTACATCTACAGTAGGAAATTTTGACCAATATGTAGTTAATGTTAGTACAGGTGCATGGGGAAAATTTACAGGACAAAATGCTTATTGTTGGGAATTATTAAACGGAGAGTTGTATTTTGGTGAAAATACTAAAGTCTTTAAAGCCGATAGTGGAGATAGTGATAACACAGCAGCCATACAAGGAGATGCTAAAACAGCATTTATTTATTATGGTGGTAGAGGTTCACCAAAAAGATTTACAGCAATAAGACCTGTTATGGGTAGTAATGCTGACTTGCCAGTAAGTATCGGTTTTGATGTAGATTTTAATGATGGTACAAGTGTGTATACACCAAGTGCTGCAACAACAACTGGTTCTGAATGGGACGTTGCAACTTGGGACGTAGCTGCATGGGGAGGAACTACACAAACGCAAAGTGTGTGGAGAAGTGTTTCAGATATAGGGTGGAACGCAGCAATACGTATAAGAACAAGTACTAAAGCCCAAACTGTAATATGGCACGCTACAGACGTTTTATTTGAAAGAGGGCGTGGTTTATAATGTTTATTACAGATAAAGTATGGAAAGTGTTAGAACCTGCTATAGAATCAACTTATGAAGTAACAAGAGAGCAACTAGAAAAAATGATTGAAAGTAAAGAATACCAACTGTTTAAAAAAGATAATAGTGCAATAATTACAGCACATCATGGGCAAGTATTACGTATAGGTGTTGGTGGAGGTAATTTAATTACTATAAAAGAAATTACGAAAAAAATTGAAAAATATGCAAAAAAGCGTAATTATAAATATATTGATATTTTAGGTCGCAAAGGTTGGGAAAAAGTTTTAGACGGATATAACAAAAAAGCAGTATTATTGCGAAAGGAAATAGCATGAGTTTTATAAGGGATTTTTTTAGTGCTCCAAAAGCACCAGCAGCTCCAGATTATACAGGGGCAGCTACAGCACAAGGTGCAGCTAATGTAGAAACAGCTAGAGTAGAAGGTCGTATGAATAGACCTGATGTTTTTAGTCCTTATGATCAAACTACAGTTGCAGATTTAGGTAATGATAGATTTTCTATGAATTACAGTTTAACGCCTGAATACGAAAGGCAAAGAGTTAAACAGGCGGCAATAGGAGAGCAATATTTAGATGTAGCAGGTCAAAGACTAGGAGAATTACCTCAAGGACAATTTTCTGCATCAGCTTTACCTACTTTTCAAGGTGCTGTAGATAGGACAGGTTTTACACCTTTAGCTACAACTTCTAACCTTAATGATTATGCAAAAAGAAGTGAAGATGCGTATTACAACAGAGGGATAAGCCGATTACAACCATCTATGGATATGGCAAAAACACAACTTCACACACAACTTATTAATTCAGGATTACCAGTAGGCTCTGATGCTTACAATAATTCTATGGCACAATTAGGATTACAACAAAACGATCAATTACAAGGATTAGCTCAATCTTCTATAGGCGAAGGTCAACGTATGCGACAAGGATTAGCTGGCGAAGCACAATCTATGCGTCAATCACAATTAGCAGAAGCTGGAGCAATGAGAGGTATGCAAAACGAAGCAAGAGCTCAAGCAATGGCAGACACATTATTAGAAAGACGTTTACCAATGGAAGAACTAGCAACATTAACTGGTTCACCAAGTATTGGCTCTGCTGGATTAGGAACTGCAACAACTGGGTTAAGTGTTCCAGGAGTAAGTGTTGCACCACCTCCAATATTTGCAGCAGCACAAGCTTCAGGATCGGATAGTGCTAATAGATACGCAACAGATATGCAAGGATATGGTGCTAGAATGAATATGATAGGTAACATAGCAGGAGGGGCAGCAGCATCAGATAAAACATTAAAAGAAAACATAGTTAAAGTAGGACAATCTCCATCAGGGTTTAATGTTTATGAGTGGAACTACTTATGGAGTCCAGAACGCTTTAGAGGTGTAATTGCTCAAGAAGTACAGAAAATTAAACCACAAGCTGTATTATCTAATATCTTTGGTCATTTACTGGTAGATTACAGTAAACTTGATGTAAATATGGAAAGAATCTAATGGCAGTAACTAGAGCACCAGTCAGACAACAATCCTATTTAACAGAATATGATAAACAAATGGCTCAATATTTACGAGAAATGGGCGGAAGTATTGGAGCAAATGATTTTACAAGAGAAGCTATGGGCAACGGAGGACAATTCCCAGTAGGAACTATGACAGCTAAAATACTAAGTGGTGTATTAGCAGGAGCTTCTGATAGAAGGGCTGCAAATAGAATAAAACAATCTAATGCTGCTCAAGTTGCTTTACTAAGAGATTCTCAAGAATACTCTGAACCATTGCCTACAGAATTTGAAGGTGCAGGAAAATTCACAGACGCACAAGGAACTTATACACAAGAATTAGCTCCTGTGTATCAAGGCATACCACAAGACGTAGATAAAGCAGCATTTGACGCTAGAATGTTAAAAGAGCAATACCCAGAAGGAGTTTTAGCATCAGGTGTTCAACCCCCAGGAAAAGTAGATGTTGCTATGGTAGAAGGACCAAAATCAGAATTTGAAACAACAGGAGCAGCGTATAGCCAACCAGAAATAACTGAAGAATTTGCAACACAGCAAAATATAACTCCTTATGCAGAACCAGAAAGAAAACAATTATACCCACAAGAAACAGTACAAGGAATAACTGTAAAAGGTTCAAAAAAAGACCCTGACTGGTGGGATAGAAATATAAGGGGTGATATTCCAGAAGTTACAGCTAGTAACGTAACAGAATTAGCCCAATTAGCAGGATATGACCCATTAGAATATAATATATATCAACAAAATGTAAAAAATAATACTAAAAGTAAAGAAACTTTTGAGGCGTCTTTTCCAGCAACTATTTTTAATGACGAAGGTTTAAATATAGAAGGAAGAATATCAGAAAAAATTATACTGGATACAAATGGAAATAAAAAAAAAATAGCTACAATATACAATCCTAATAAAAATGAGTATGTCCCTTTACCCCCAGGGCATCAATATATAAAAATGACAACAAAACAAGATTCAGAAAATAAACCTAGACATTTTATTTATAATGGAAAAGAAACAGTATCTTATACAGATACTGATGGCGTAGTAAAAAATTTATCACCAGGAGATACATTTAGAACAGAAGGAAGTAACACTCCACAAGTGTTGCTTGATATATCTCAAACTCAAGATGCAACAGAAAAAAAATTAACAGGGGATAGAGGATTTACTCCAAAAATTTTAATACATGCAAGTGATCCAGGAGTTATTATTGGGAGGTTATTGTCATCTACAGATGGTCTAGGAGGTTTTACTGAAAGTATTAGTATAGGAAACGATATAGACATACCTATTAATGAAAATGGAACAGAAAAAATTGTTTCATTTAAAGCAGGAGATATGGTTAATCGTGACAATAAAAATTGGAATATTTTATATAATTCTTTAGTAGAATCTACAACAGGGTCTGTTTCAGAATTTTCTAAAGGAGGTTATTTAAATGCAAATAAATTAAATGAATTAAGAAAAGAATTAGTAACACGAGGAATTAGTATAAACGCTTTAGCTAATTACACAAACACTATTGATGATAGTGATGTGGGTATAAAAAGAACTATAGATAAAATAGAAACTTGGTATAAAACTGTGTTTTATCCTAATCTAAATTTAGATGACCCAAATGTAGCACAAGCAGTTTCTTCAGGGCTATTGTCTAGTATAGGAGGGCAAAGTAGACTAGATATTCTAGGTCCTGGCGTAATGACAGAATTTGATTTTCTAAGATTAAAAGAAGCATTAGGTGGCGATCCTGATTCTAAACAAAGTATACAAGCATTTAAAAGAACTTTAAAAAGAATTATGGATGAAAAACAAGCTATTTATAGATCAGAATTAGACCATTATGAAAAACAAAGAACATCATTTGGTGCTAAAAGAGGCGAAGTATTTTCTCCTATTAAATGGGATTTTGTAGAATACAAATCATTTTTTGAGCCTTCACAGCACCCAACTTGGACAAGTGGATCAATAAAACAAATGACTAAAAATGACGATTTGTATAAAGAATTTTTTAGAGTTGCTAATCACATAGGTGTTAATGCAAAAAAAGAAGATTTTATAGGATATTTTAACTCTAGACAATTAAACGCAATAGAACAAAGATTAAAACAATTAGGCGTATGGTAAAAAAGGATAATTAAATGGCGTGGCTATCAAACAAAGCACAAAATAATGCTACAGTAGCAGTAGAAACTGGTTCAAAAATAGGACCTTATTTTGATTGGGATAAAGGAAAAATTGGAGTAAATATACCTATTCCTAATTTGTTTGGAGGATTTGCAAATCAAGATTTTAATATTGATTTTAGTGGAGAAAGAGCAAAAGGTGATTTTAGAAGTACAATGCAAGGAACAACTATGGCGTTAGCAGATGAAATAGAAGCAAATGTTAGAAGTGTTTTTAGCAGTAAACCTAAAGCAGAAATTTTAACAAGTATTAGAGATCAAATAAAAAAATTTAAATCAGAAAATCCAAAAGCAGCTATTAGTAATGAAATTTTAGGAAACATGTTAACAGGAACGCTTGGCATAGGTAAAAATATTGTAACTACTATACTTAGAAGTGCAGGTTTAGGGGGAGTTTATGGATTTAGCAGAGGTGAACCTGGTCAAAATAACCCAGAAATCCCTTTAAATGAAGCTATAAAAGAGAGAGCAAGCGGTGCAATTATTCCAGCAATTCTAAGTGGAACTTTAGGAGCAGTAGGAAAATACCTTTCCCCAAGCCCAGCAGCAGAAAAATTAATAGAAAAAGGAATAAACCCTAGTCCTTTACAGGCAATAGGAAAAAGTGGGCAGCAATTAGAACAAGTAGCAGCAAAATCATTAATTTATGGACCAGGATTTGCAAAAGCAATAGAAGCCTCACAAAAATCATATAGTGTTGGAGTTTTAAGCGATATTATTAATCAAATAAACAAAGCAACAGGATTTAATTACAAAAATTTAGAAAATTTTAGAGGAAAATTAAAAAATTTATGGAAAGCACCTCTTAAAAATTTACCTAAAAATGATGCTAACAGAGCAAATAGTTATTTTAATAAAATTGTAAGTAATGCCTACAGCAAAGTAACAAGCCCATTAATAATAAAAAATAGAGATGGTTTTTTAAAAGAAATAATAAATGTTGTGAAAAAAAATACTCCTTACATAACTGCCAATAAAGAAGAATTAAAAGTTATGGAAAATATTGTAAGAAAACAAATATTTTCAAGGTTTAAACAAGTTAAAGTAGCTGACAAAAACGGAAACATAACTCAAGTATGGGCAATAAAAGGCAACGACATTAAAACTGTACATTCGGATATTAGAAATATAGCAGTTAGTGGAAATAAATCTAATACTGTACCTAAAGAAAGAATAGATTTTGGTAATGAGTTAGAAAAAGTATTTAGCAAAGCGTTAGTTACAAATAATGCTCCAAAATTAGTAGAAAAATATAATAATTTAGATCGTGTGTACCCTAATATAAAAGCATTTAAAGACGCAGCAGTAAAATCACAAAAAACTGAATTTCCAGGAGTAGTTACTCCTTATGGTTTGCAAGACGCAGGAGTTGCTACAGCATTAAAAAGAGGGCAACAAAGAAAAGTATCAGAAGGTATTTACCCTAATGTAGCAGTTGCACAGCAAGGAGTAAATGTTATAGGAAGACCAAATTTAAATAATTTAGTTCCTGGCATAGCATTAGGAGTAGGTACTACTGGTGCTATTGCAGCAGGGGCATTACAAAATCCTACAGCAACATCAGTAATAACAGGACTAGGCTTAACAGCATACAATACTCCTTGGGGAAGAAATTTGTTATCAAACGCATTAAAGAAAAAAATTATTTCAAGAACAGCCCCAAGTGGTTCTAACGTAATAGATGAAGAATTTGTAGGAATGTAGAAATTAGTGGAAATTAATATAATTACAAGTAGTATTATAAACAAGAATAAACAAAGGAGAGCATAATGGGTTGGTCAGGTAATACATTTACAAGAACAAATGGTACGCATACAGGAACATCAGTTTGGCAACAAGATAGAGATGCTGGAACTAAGATTGTTGCTGATAGGCATGATACTAATGATAATGATTTAGCAACAGGTATTAATACTTGTATAAATAAAACAGGTGCAAATGCTTTTACAGGAGCTGCCAATTTAGGAAGTCAAAAAATAAATGCACTAGCAGATGGTACAGCACATACAGATGGTATTAATGCAGGACAGATACAAGATGGTGGGTTAATATTTCAAGCTAACGATACAGGTTCAGCTAATACATACGCAATAGCATTAGCACCAGTAGTAACAGCATACGTTGCAGGACAAGAATTTAACTTTAAAGCAGGTAACTCAAGTTCAGGTGCATCTACCTTAAATGTTAATGGTGTAGGTGCTAAAAACATTAAAAAGAAAAATGATCAAAACATTGCATCAGGTGATATTGAAGAAGACGCAATAGTTAAAGTTGTGTATGATGGAACAAGCTTCCAAATGTTATCACAAACTGGTACGTCTGGAATGACATCTTTTACTTTAACTGGTGATAGTGGTTCTAATCAAACAATAGCTGATTCTAACACAATGGATATAGCTGGTGGAACTGGTATAGCCACAGTAGTAGGATCAACAGATACTGTAACTGTCGCTATAGATTCAACAGTAGTACAAAAAACAGTACAAAACACATTTTCTAAAGCACAAATAGGAAGTTTGTTTTCTGCAACATTAGCTAGTGTATCAGGTGTTCTTGATTACGACACATTTAATAATTTTATAGTAACTTTAGCATCAGGAGGAAATACCCTTGCGGCGGTAACAACTGAAGCTTCACAAGTAGGGCAAAGTGGCGTTATTGTGTTTATTCAACCTTCCTCAAGTAGTGCTGCTACTTTATCTTTACATGGTGATTATGAAACAGCAGGAGCAGCAGGGGTAACATTAAGTTCAGCCAACAATGCCTACGATATATTGCCATATTTTATAAAAGCTGATAATTCTATATTACTTGGCGCACCACAACTTGCATTTGGATAGGAGAAAATATGTTTTCTAGTGAATTATGGAATAAACCAGCAGGTGGAGGTGGTGGTGGTGGATTTTATTCCCATCAAATATCTAAAAGTTTTAGATGGGATTCTGGATATTTAAAACGTACTCCTGGTAGTGCAGGTAATAGACAGATATGGACTTTTAGTTGCTGGATGAAACAATCAGGTACTATTACAAATAGTCAAGGTGATATGGCTATATTAAATGCAGGTTCATCTGGTAATCAAGACACTAGGTTTAGAATGTATTTCAATGAACAAAAATTACGTTCTTCATCAAATGAAGCTAATTATAATGTTAGCCCTGGATTATATCGTGATCCTTCAGCATGGATGCATATAGTATGGAAATTAACAGGAGGTATTTCTTATCAATATGTTAATGGTGTTTTAATTACAAATGAATCAGTATCAGGAAATGTAGCTATAAATAATAATGTAGAGCATACTATGGGTGTATATGCAGGTTATGAAACTGCTTCAAGATTTAAAGGATATATGGCAGAAGTAGTCTTTATAGATGGAACTGCTCTTGATCCTACTTCATTTGCATCTGAAAAAAATGGAGTGTGGATTCCAGATGATGTTTCAGAATTAACATTTGGGAGTCAAGGATATCATTTAGATTTTGCAAATGCGTCTGCTCCCGGAAATGATGTAAGTGGTAATAATAATGACTGGACTAATGTATCATTAGCAACACACGATCAAACTGGCGACACTCCAACTTTTGACTCTGATTCTAATAGTGGTAATTTTGCTACATATAATCCTTTAAACAAAGGCACTTCAAATAGTTTAAGTGAAGGAAACTTACAAACTTCTGGTAGTGCTGGTGGTAATGTATCAGGAACTATGGCTTTTTTAACTGGTAAATGGTACTGGGAACAAAGAGCTGAAACAGTTTCTGCTTATGGTCCAACTTTTGGAATAGGACAATTAGGCTTAACTGGGACTGCTAATGTAGCAGGGGGAGAATATAATATAATTACATGGCAAACTCAAGCTGGTCAAATTTATGGTGGTGGTGGTTATCCTGAAGGTATGGGAACAATTACTGTAACACAGACAGGTGTAACTTCTCTTTCTTCTGGTGATGTTATGGGTTTTTGGTTAGATTTAGATAACAATAAATTGTGGATTACAAAGAATGGTGCTTTTTTAAATTCAGGAAATCCTGCAACTGGTGCTAATCCACAAGCAAGTTGGGCTTCTACTGGTACACAACCTATGACTTTGACAACACAGAATGTAGCAAGTGGAGTTGGTGTATTAAATGCAGGTCAAAACCCTAGCTTTAATGGTGCTTTAACTGGTGGTAATATAGGTACAGCAAAAGATAAAAATGGTTTTGGATTATTTAAATACGACCCAAGTAGTACAGACTTTATTGCTATGTGTTCTGGCAACCTCCCAACAGCAGATGAAATAGACCCTGCAAAAACTGATGATAATTTTCCACAGAAATTGTTTAGTCCTATAATATGGACAGGTAATGGTGCTACAAGTCGTGCAATAACAGGATTAGGCTTTCGTCCTGATTGGTTATGGTTTAAAAGTAGAAGTAGTGGATTTTCTCATAGACTATACGATACTACAAGAAGTATAGCTTCTAATGGTGGTAAAAGATTATTTTCAAATACAAATGGAGCAGAAGTAAATCAAACAAGTGGACAAGATATATCAGCAGTAGGTAGTGATGGATTTACTTTAGGTGCAAGTAGTAATTTATATACTAATGATACAAACTCTGGTGGTTTGCAGGTAAACTGGTCGTGGAGAGCAAATGGTGGAACAACAAGCTCTGGTTCTGGAGATTTAACATCAACCCAACAAGTTGATCCAAGTGGTGGATTTTCTATTGTTAAAGCAGTAGGAAGTGGTTCTGGAGATAGAACAGTTTCACATGGGTTATCAGCAGCACCAACATGTATTCTAGCTAAAAATTTAGATGCAGCTTATAACTGGGATACTTTCTGGTCTAAAGGATTAACAGCAACCAGTTATAGTCTACGATTAAATACAACTGATGCTCAATTATCTGGTCGTTGGGGGACAGTTAATTCTTCTATATTTACTTGTAAAGAAAACTATACTTGGGCTGGAACAAATAATTTTATTTACTATTGTTTTACAGATATAGAAGGGTATATTAAATCAGGTTCATACAAGGGAAATGCAAATGCAGATGGGACATTCGTTTATACTGGATTTAAACCTGCATGGGTTATAGTTAGAAGTACAAGTGGTTCAAGGCATTGGGGAATACATGATACTAAAAGATCAACTTTTAATCCTTCTTTACTTCAAATAGATGCAGACGATAGTTATGCAGAATTTTCTTCAGCAAGTAGATCAAGGGATTTTTTAAGCAATGGTTTTAAATTAAGAACAGGTGATGCAGATGTAAATGGATCTGAAACTTATGTATACTTAGCATTTGCAGAAAACCCTTTTAAATATGCAACAGCAAGGTAATTAACAAAGGAGAATAACAAAATGTGGGCTTTACTAAATGACGCAGAAGATACAATAGAGGAAATAATAAGTAATCCTAAACCTATGGTTATTGATAACATTACACACTCTCGACAAATATTTAAATGGACTACAAGTGAATTGAAAGCAGTTGGTATAGTGCCAGTTACAACTACTGGAAGCCATTTAGATACTAATTATTATATAGAAGTAGATGAAGCATTTGCAATAGCTAGTGATAAAGCAAGTGTAATAGGAACTATTGGAGTTAAAGCTGCTGATAAAGCATTAGAAGATGTAAATGCAGTAGATGAAAATGGCGACCCTCTTTTAGATAATAATGGTGTGCAAATTGTTACATTAGGTTTAAAATCCAACGCTAAAAACCAAGCAACTACACAAGCTAATGGGTATTTGCAAAGCTTTGATTGGCTTATACAAAGAAAAGTTACAGCAAGCACCGCAATCCCAAATTCTGTTATAACATATATGGCTGCAATTCGCACCGACCATGCAAGCATAGCAACAGCTTTAGACGGAGCATCAGACATGGACGCTTTTATAGCTCTTCATACAACAACATATAAGGCTGATGAAACTATTGATGTAATAGCTAAAACACAATCTTGGACTTCTGACGCTAATGTGAAAGCTTATAGGAGATAATTGTGAAGATGTCTGCTAATCAAGTAAAAGCCAAACTTGATACTCATGAAGCTGTATGTGCAGAAAGATGGAAAGAAACTATTACACGTATAAAACGCCTAGAAGCTGTCTTCATTGCCTTTAGTGGCACAAGTATGGTAATGTTAGCTACAATAATAATAAAGCAAATTTAGGGAGCTTATTATGCCAACTAATTCAGAAGCCAGACAAATAGCAATAAGAGGTGTAACTTCAATAAAAGCTTTGCATAATGAAGATTGGATAGCGTTGTTTAATACTCGTTCTATTACGGCTGGCACATTTAATGAAAGATTACTTAAATATATAAATGGCGAATTAACAACATCTTATACAGACATAAATTTAGCAATACAAGCTTTTGCTACAGACCAATCAGACTATAATTTTTCTAGTATGGGGACATTTACACCATGAGCCAACAATCACTTAGACAAGCAAGTTGCCGAGCCGAAGCAGGAACAACTGGAACTTATAATGAGGACTGGAATAAAGTTTTTGCAGATTCAGGCTTTACAACTGGAACTTTTTCAGAAAAGATGTTGGCATATACTAATGCACAAGGTAGTGCATGGGATAATGCAGAATGGGATCAGAATAACTGGGGGTCAGGACCATATACTAATGTGAATGAAGCAATGGCACAATTAGGAAGTCAAAATGGAACAGATGAACCTGGAAGTTTATGGTCGCAAATGGGCACATTTAGTGCAGAATAGGAGATTAATATGGATATGATTTTAAATTTAGTAACTGGCGCACCTGCTTGGGTTACTGCTGTTACAGCTTTAGTTACTGCTGCAACGGCAATCACAGCCTTAACGCCAACGAAAACAGACGATAAAGCAATTTCTTTTATATTACGCATACTAAACTTAGTTGCTGGTAATATAGGTAAGAATACAAATAAAGACGACAAATAATGGGTTGGCTTTCTGCTTTAGGACCTATTGCTAAACTTGCTTCTAAAGTTTTTGGCTTTATGCTAATGCGGAAAGCTGTCCAAGCTGATGTAATGAAAGACCAACTAGACGATATTAGGGTGGCTGATGAAGTTAAGAAAAAAAATAATGCTATTTCTGCTTCTGCTAAGCGTAGCAAGTTGCGGAAGTATAGGAAGCGGAAATAAAGGGTACTGCATAATTGCTAGTCCTATTAATCCTACTGATGCAGATATAGACGTTATATCTGACGAACTCGTTGACGATTTATTAATTCATAATGAAATATATGAAAGGTTGTGTGATTAATGTATGAGTATAAAGCAAAATTAGTCAGAGTAATAGATGGAGATACTATAGATGTTGACATTGATCTCGGTTTTAAAGTGTTCTTGCAGAAAGAGCGAGTGCGATTATTCGGTATTAACACTCCTGAAAGCCGAACAAGAAACTTGGAAGAAAAAAAGTTGGGTTTGGCTGCAAAGGCTAGGCTTAAAGAGTTGTTGCCAAAAACCTTTATTGTAAGAACAGAAAAAGATGATAAGGGCAAGTTTGGCAGAATACTGGGTATTCCTCTTGTAGAAGGTAGGAATATATGCGATCAATTAGTTGAAGAAGGGCATGCCAGAAGTTATTTTGGTTTTGGACCTAAAGAAATCTGGGTATAAAGGAGAGTACAATGTCTGAAAGTTTCGGAAAATGGTTAACAAGATTGTTTATAAGCCAACCAAAAGAAGATTTAACAAAGATGTCAAAGACGCAATTAGAAGCAAGAGGAAGAGAAGTTGGTATAGAACTTGATAGACGTTACACTAAAGAAAGATTAGTAAAAAAACTAGAAAAGCATTTAGCAGACCATTATGGATAAACAATAAAAGGAAAGTATTATGCAATTTATATCACCAGGAAATCAAGGTCAAGCTCTCGGACCAAAACAAGCAAGCCAATCTCCAGGATTAACACCTGCTAATCAACTTAACCAACAACAAATGTTAGCACAAGCATTAAGAGGTCAACAACAAGATCAACCAACAGAAGAAGAAATGATGATGATACAAGAATTAATGGAAAGAGGTATGAAGCAACCTGAAGCTACAGCTCATGTAATGCAAATGCGTGGTAGAACAGCTAATACTTATGCATAAACAAAAACTAATAGATTTAATATCCGACCATGAAGGTGTTAAATTTAAAGTTTATGATGATGCTACAGGACAAGAATTAAAAGCTGGGGACATACTTATAGGACACCCTACAATAGGTATTGGCAGGAATGTTGCTAAAGATGGGTTAGGTATATCACAAGAGGAAGCAGAATTTATGCTTATGAATGATATAGATAGAGTTAAAGAAGAAATCAAGAACTTTCCTATATTGCATTTAAATGAAGTAAGAACTGCTGTTATAATAGATATGGCTTTTAATATGGGTATAAGCAGATTTAATGCTAATAAATTTCCTAAATTTTTTAATGCAATAGCTAATGAAGATTTTAAATTAGCAACTAAAGAAATGCTAGACAGTAATTGGGCTAGGCAAACAAAAAGACGTAGTGCAAAATTATCACAAATGATGTTACTAGGAAACTGGACTGACTAATGGAAGCAAAGCTATGGGCAATATTATTTGTTGTTTTTTTCTTGTCTATGTTGACGTGGTGTAGTATAGCAAAAGCACAAAGTAATACTGTTTCTAGCACTAGCTCGACAGTAAGTGGTACAACTACAGTAGATAGAACTCCGTCTACAGCGTCTGCCCCTAGCGTTGTCATCAATAATCAAGATGTCTGTAGTTTTGCTGCTACTGGGGCAATTCAAACACAAATATTTGGACTAGCAGGTGGTACAGCCATTAGAGATTTGAACTGTGAACGTATGAAATTATCAACAAGATTGTTTAGAATGGGTATGAAAGTTGGTGCTGTAGCTATGTTATGCCAAGATGAAAGAGTGTTTCAAGCAATGGAAATGGCAGGTACACCTTGTCCATACATGGGGAAAATAGGAATAGATGCTGCAAAAGCATGGGCTGAAAACCCAGATAAAAGACCTGACTATGAACAATGGAAAAAAGATAATGTTGTAAATGAGGAGATACTAACAGATGAAGAAGCTACTGGTCTTGGTATTGGTGGTTTGTTGTTCTTGCTCCTTCTCCTTTGATTCATGGGGACAAATGCAAGATGAAGGAACTACAACTACAACTGTAATAGAAGAACAAGGTGATGTTCAAGAAGTTACAGAAACTACTGTTACTATTGAAAATAAAACAACTGGTAATCTATTACACAAAGATACAAGTGTTGTAACTACTAAATATGAAGGAGATATGGATCAAGATTGGGGTGGAATTGGTTCAGCTAGTATGCCAAATTGTCCATCAGAAGTTGGTGGTACTGGTAAATGTGGCAAAGGAACGTCTAATACACTAACTACTTTTCAACAAAACATAGATATTTCACAATTTCATATAGAAAATGGTGGTGCTTTGAACTGGAGTTTAGATGCTTGGCACTCACAAAACAATACAGAAATCTATTTTGAGCTTAAAGGATATAATAATAATACGTTATTATGGACAGATAAAACAGACTTAGCGTCTGGAACAACAGATTACGCAGGTAACTATGATTATTCTGGTGGCTTAGATAAGTTGTTTGTGTCTGTAGGTGGCAAAAAAAATTATTACTTTGATAATGTTCAGCTAGATGTGCAGTACAATGTTATCTCAACAGTCGTTACAACCTACTTACAATATATAGAAACACAAGTTATGCTTAATGAAACTGTAGTAACAACTGATACTTATGATTATGAGGATACAACACCTGAAGTTTCTTATGAAGAGATGGATAACTATGATGTTGGTATGCCAGAAATGGTAATGATAGAAATTATGCCTACAGAAACTGTTGTCTTTGAACAAACAGTAGAATATGCTCCTATTATAGAAACTAATTCTTTTGAGCCTGAAATTGTAACTATGGAAACAGTAGTAGAAGATATTCAAGAAATCATGGCAATTCCAGATATACAAGAGCCAGTAGAAATTATAGAAACCCCACAACCAGAGCCTGAAATGGAAACAGAAACTGTAATTGTAGAGAATACTACAGAAGAACCTACTGTAGAGGAAGTTAAAGAGCCTTTAGAAGCCCAAGAAACAGAAGTAGCTGTTGTTGAGGACAATAAACCTACTATAGAGCCAGAAGCAAAAGAAGAGGTAGTAGAAGAAATAAAAGAAGAGGTCAAAGAAGATGTTAAAGAAGAACCTAAACCAGAACCAAAGGAAGTTGCAAAGGAAGAACCTAAGAAAGAAGAAGTTAAAGAGGTAAAGGTTGCTGATAAACCTACTAAAAAACAAGAAGCTAAACAAGAGAAAGCCAAAGAAATAATGGCAGGGTTTGAGTCCCAGTATGATGCTGTAGCACAATTA